>Ga0208297_1000084_pt1 | contig 261826 bp, 236 predicted proteins | sample LMS_cellobiose_e_FD_187367 | JGI IMG/M metagenome (GOLD analysis project Ga0208297, IMG submission 187367) | Rumen-fistulated moose microbial communities from Alaska, USA - LMS_cellobiose_enrichment (SPAdes) (version 2) | ecosystem: Host-associated > Mammals > Digestive system > Stomach >...
TTTGGCAGAAATATGCCCTTTCGTTTAAGGAAGCTGCTGCCTACTTTCGCATCGGTGAAAATAAGCTAAGACGGATAGTTGACGATAACCGGGATGCGGAATATGTGCTTTGGAATAACAGCAGGCCGTTAATAAAACGAAAGAAGTTTGAGGATTACCTTGACAGACTGAATTCCATATAAGGCTGTCAAGCGTGCAAAACCGTTGGATTTATTGTGATTGCACGTTTAACAAAAATTAAATCACTAAGTAGAATGCAGATAACTGCAGAGACGTTAGAGACAGGGGCCCCTTCTCTTTTGAATACCTAAAGGAGAGAAGACGATGTCGCAGAAACGTAAAGACAAAAAGGGACGGATATTAAGGAATGGGGAATACCAGCGCGAAGACGGCCGGTATGAGTTTAAATACTCTGATTGCTGGGGACGCAGGCACAGTGTTTATAGCTGGAAGCTTGTCGATACAGATAAGGCACCAGCCGAGGTTGAGTGTAAAACAAGCCTTCGTGAGGAAGAACGCAGGATCAATAAAGATATGCTTGATAACATCAATAGATTTGATGCGCAAACACTGACTTTTGAGCAGTGTTTTTACGCATATCTTGATTCCAAACGTAGTCTGAAAGAGACAACAAGAGCAAGCTATTTGTTTATGTATGAGAAATATGTAAAGAATGCTATTGGCGGATTGAAGATCATCGGTATTAAATACTCAACGATTCGTGATTTTTACGAAAGTCTTCATGAGGATTATGGTCTTACTCTTGCTACAATCAATGGTTACCATGTAGGTATTCTTGCACCGGTCTTTGATGTATGTGTCAGGGATGACCTTATAAGGACCAATCCTGCAAGGCTTGCCAGAAAAGAGATCAAGAATCTATGGAAAGAACCTAAGATAAAGCGTCACGCTCTTACCGAGGCTCAGCAGAATGCCTTAATTGATTACTGCAAGCGGTCCAAGGACCACTATACAAGAAGGGCACTGGATTACCTGACATTCCTTATCGGTACGGGTTGCCGTATTGGTGAGATGATGGGCCTTCGCTGGGATGACGTAGACTTTGAGAATAATACGATTTCTATAAATCATGAGATCCTTTATACCAGAGGAGAAGATGGGAAGAATCGTTTTATGGCCAGCTCTCCTAAGACCCCATTAAGTAACCGTAAGATTCCAATGTTTGATGAGGTCCGAGAACTTCTTGAAAGAGAGTATAAAAAGCAGAAGGCTATGGGCTTTTGCGAAACAGAGATTGACGGATATACGAATTTCATCTTTACGAGCTATCGAGGCTTTCCTGTAACAGGTATGTCCATAAATAAGACCTTTGAGCGGCTGAAGAACACATATAATAAAGAGGAACGCAGATACAAGGAAGAACGTGGGGAAGAGTTCATAGAAATGCCGCACTTCACCTGCCATTGCCTTAGGCATACTTTCGCCACCAGACTTGCAGAAAACCCTGATGTAGTCTCCATTAAAGCGGTTCAGACTTTGCTTGGCCATTCTAATATTAGGACTACGATGGATGTCTACAGCGAAGCTTCAGATGATCACATCGCAGAAACTGTGGCAAGCATGCAGGGACGTATGAGGTTATCTTAATAGGTGTCATAGAGTGTCCTATTATCTGATAATTGAGGGGTAAGAGCCGCGAGAATCATGGTATAATTTTACGAGACGAGTAACAGCGGAATACCATTCTGGCGGCCTTATCAGTATATAAAGATAAAGAGAAGTCTACTTGGCGAGGTTTAAATGGGTAAAACAATCAAAAAAGAAACAATCCATGCAGGCGGCATAGATATAGGGATATATACTACTGATTTCAAAAATGAGTTCATATCTTTAACTGATATTGCAAGGTACAGGAGCATTGATCCTCGTATCACAATCCATAATTGGCTTCGAGGCAGGGACGTAGTTGAGTTCCTCGGTTTATGGGAAACCCTTCATAATCCGGATTTTAAACGTATCGAATTCGATACGTTTAAAGAAGATGCTGGATCAAATGCGTTCGTTTTTTCGATAAAGGATTGGACTGAAAAGCTCTGTGCTATAGGACTCCTTACCAAGTCAGGGAGATACGGCGGCGGAATATATGCACATGTCGATATAGCTTTTGAGTTTGCTTCATGGATATCCCCTGAGTTTAAGCTGTATATCATAAAAGATTATCAGCGACTGAAGTATGATGAGAACAGCAGGCTCTCACTTGATTGGAATCTGAACCGTGAGGTTGCCAAGCTGAATTATCGGATACATACAGATGCTATCAAGGATAACCTTGTCCCTGAAGCTTTGACAAAAGCGCAAATGTCCTTTGTTTATGCCGACGAGGCCGATATGCTGAATGTTGTCCTTTTCGGAATGACAGCTAAGGAATGGCGGGAAAAGAATTCCGACAAGAAGGGAAACATGCGTGATCATGCATCGATCCAACAGCTTCTTGTTCTTGCAAATATGGAAAGCTACAATGCGATACTGATCAACCAAGGACTTAAGCAGGCTGACAGAATGCTTAGACTTAGAGAATTGGCAATACAGCAGCTGAATACGCTTGATGCATTGGATTTCAGTAGCTTGCCGCAGCTTTCTGGAAAATGACCTCTTTCAATATATCTCCGTATTAGTCGACAATACGACTGCTTTACGACAAACCATCATCAAGTTTTGTGGTGATATGAAAAAATATATAAAATACCAACTATCAAGCACTTCGATAAACATATTATGCAAAGATACGTGATGATATATCAAACTGATGACTTGCGTTTCCTCTTTAATGTATAAGACCATCGCAAAAACTCGGGAAGCCTTGAGATTCAAGGCTTCCCGTTTATGTTATCACCAGTTTGCGATATTTTTACGACAAATGCTTCTTATAGGAGAAAACGCTGATGGCCTGTTCCGCGATCCGAGACCCTTTGTCGCTTTTCCCAGGCCGCAGCGTCGCCCCGATCGGTGGCGGAAACGAGAGCCGGGTCTTAAGGCCTGTCGGTCAGGATTAGGATTATCTTCGCCACGTACCTTGCCAGTTTCGTCAGGTCTTGAGCGTTTATGTCACCGTCGAAAGTGACGTCGGCATTAGCCAGCGCCACCGGATCGCTGAGGAGCTGGATCTTCGCGACGTGCCTGGCTAGGGTCGTGAGGTCCTTCGCGTTTACCTCGCCGTCGAGGTTAACGTCGCCCACCATGTCGGGTTCGGCTGTGAGCTGGTATTCGCAGATGTCGCAGAAATGATCGTCATTATGATCATAATGCGCCTCGGGCTCTGTCGTCTCGCCGCAGCTGCAGACGCGCAAGTGGTATTCGCCGTCAAAGCCGAGGGTGTCGAAATGATGGCCGGCAGCGGCGATGACCCAGCTGTCCTCCTCGACCTCGGTCGTACCTTCAGCGTCACTGAAGAACTTATGACATACGGAGCAGGTATAATACGCGTTGTTGCCCGCCTCAGTGCAGGTCGCGTCATGAGCCCCTGTCATTGTCATATCGTGACCGAGAGCGGGGATCACTTCCGTATAAGTGTGGCGGCAGATGGGGCAGGTATACGTTGCCGATCCCTCACCGGTACAGGTCGCCGGCACGATGACCGCCTCATACTGATGGTCGCAATCAGCGGGATCGACATAGTCGGGATCATAGTAGTTATTGGAGAACCATAACGTACGTGTCCTTATATATGTTTCCAGATTGGCGACATAGTTTCCCCAATCCGTTTTGGAATTTGTCGTTTCCAGAAAAGTCTGCTGATACTGACCTGATCCCAGAGTGGTCTCCCAGCCGTAATAATGGAAATTGCGTGAGATCTCCCTGACCTTTTTGTGATCCATCCTCGCGGACGCTTCGATCGAATCGGCCATATCCTCGACGACGTCCTCAAGGCCGTTAAAAACAGCCTTGTGCTTATTATACTGATACGTTACCTCCGCCATGAAATCTTCATGTTTGCTGAGGGTCTTGTACACAGAAGTCTTGTATTCCAGGACATTCTGAATAAAATGTCCCTCTCCGCTTCTGCGGTCCCCGTGCACGATGTCATCTGCCTGACCTATATCTCTGTTTCGATAAGTCGCCCCCAACGCGTTGTCCAGATCCCATACCGGTCCGGCGATCAGCTTGTCGTCATCAGTCTGCCCGTCCCGATGATACAGGATGCTGCCGGCACAGACGTCATAGCTCTTGACGTATTCATGTATGAGGTACATCCTGGCGAAGCTCTCGATATCGATGTAATCGGTATAGTATTTGTTTTTGGAATTATAGCCGTCGTCCGAACGGATCGCGTCCCAGGCGTCCTGGAGCCATGCCTGGATCCGCGCTGCCGCCGCTTCCATGTTTTCGGGACTTTCGTCTACAACTCCATTGTTGAGAAGCAGATCGTCTCCCATCTTCTTGACGGTGATACGGTTAAAGCAGGACGACCATCCGGAGGCTTCATTCAGGCCGACAAGCTTAAACTGCGGATCTCCGCCATCCGCGACAGCAGGCTCCAGATAATTATCCTGCTCGATCATAAAGCCGCCGTCTGTCACGAAAGAATCGGTCTTGGGAGTAACGGTATAACATCCCTGATATTCTCCGTTCATCCATACATCCGCGGAGGCCGTGTCCTGACCTATGCCGATCTCATGGGCCAGATAAAAACCGGACCGGTTGCACAGAAGACTGTGATCGAGTATTTCCGCAAGGAAAGACCACTTTTTTGTCTTTTTGGAATCGATGCCGGGGAAGTTGATCTTGGTCCCCAGCGTGATGTTATAAGGACGCTTGTCATCGGCCTGTTCCCAGGTGGTATTGCCTCTCCCTTTCATTTTTGACAGTACATACCACTGACCGCCAATGTTGATATTCCCCTTACAGGTCACCTCGTGATCCGGGTCCTGATCCATGTGCTCGATGGTCGGGTTATCTCCGCTCTCATCGATAACGATATAGACCGGCTGGACATCCGCCGATCCCTGGTAAACTGTGATGTCAAAGGAAGCTGTCGCCTGAGTTCCGGTATCGAAAGCATAAGTTTTTTCAGTTTCGAGAGGAGGGACAGGACAGCTGCCGCTGGGATAGACCTGATCATCGACCGTTGCCTGCATATCTCCGTCCCAGGAAAGAAAACACTCCGAGAGGACCGCGCTGCCGGGAAGAAACAGCTGATGGCCGGCCGTGTTTTTAAACACATAGATGCGCGATCTGATCCCGTTAGTTTCAGACGGATCTATCCAAAGCTCGGTCGGAGCGGCGTAACTGTCCGCCCCAGGCGTTCCCCCCGCTGCTATATTCCGGATAGCGGGATACGGCGCGTTTTCCTCCGCAGTTTTGCTCTCCTCTTCCGATGCATACATCAAAGATACCGATCCGGTCTGTGAAGGATCGTCTTTCGCCATCACAGAAGCCGGAAGCATCAGCAGTGCAGCCAAAACAGCAATGATCCAAGCCATCGTTTTCTTCATGGTCAAACCTTCTCTTAGCGGATAATAACTATAACGCCATCTGATTATATCACAGCTGCCCAAGGTAATTATTTGTTCTTTTTAAAGATAAAAGGTTTTACTGAAAGAAATGTAGGACTTGTTCTTCCGTGAGGACAACTCTATTATCCGTGTTATAATTATCCCGACAGTTAGGTGTCCGCGGGATCGCCGCAAAAATGATATTTGAAAGGAAGCTTAACATGAAAAAGATCGAATACAAAGTTGTGACTTATGATCCGCAGGGTTTTTTCGGCGGAAATGTTCAGGTAGATTAGATCGAGCATCAGCTCAACCAACTTGGAAATGACGGATGGGAAATGGTCTGCTGTACTTCCTCTAACCAGAGTTATGGATCGACCAAAAGCTTAGTGTGCATTTTTAAGAAGGGGAAAGAACAATAGAGCCCGGGCTTCCCGTTTTGTGATCATCTGTTTGTGACAATTTACGCCATCGAGTCTTGGATCGGAAGGCTTTTGTTTGCCCCATTAATGGTGCAAATCGTTCAGTATGATAATGACATGATCAATAACACATAAATCGCTTTGAAGTATCAGAAAGCGATTTGCCTGATCAAATGCTTTGCAGGGGATCAGTTATGCATACTGTGATTGACCATTTGGTGACTGAGAGGAGGGCATATGAGCATAAACGTAAGCAATTTGAATGATCTGAAATCATTGGTCGAGTACATCGATATCGATGGCATATCCGCATCGATCGAAGATGCGGATGGATGGATGATATAAAAATCTTGCATAGTGTTGGAATCGAGATCGGTAAGATCGAGTCCATGCAGAATAAGTATTGGATGATTTCCCCGTCACTGGAGCAGGCATAGCTAAAGGTCTTGACGGATGCGTTCGCATCGTCGAGGGTTATCATAAAGAAGAAAAAGCAAGGATTCGTTGGCAAAGCTCTCGTATTTGGTAATCCATTAAAAAAAGGTGATTTGATAAGTCATTTCAACTCAAAGGATTGTATAAAAGCTAAAGAGGAACGATGAACACCTTAGAACGCTTTCTCTGCAGATGGAAAGCAGAATATGTTTTTAAAACATATATGTCTGCCGCCTTCTCACTTGCGGCAACGTTGTTCTTTGCATTCTATAACGGATACCTCGGTATCCATCATGCCTCCCTCTGGTACGGCACGATATGCATCTACTATATCATGCTTACTCTCCTGCGGGGATCGATCATTGCCGCCGCCAGGATGATCGGTCGGAGCAAAGCGCAGGAAACCGCGAGAAACAAGGCTTTCCTCGCCATATCCTTTCTGCTTTTGATCCTGAATATCAGCCTGATCGTCCCCATCTCCATAATGGTCAGGCAGCAGAAACCGGTCAGCATGACGCTGGTCCCGGCGATCACGATGGCAGCCTACACGACATATAAGGTCTCCATGGCGTCGATCAATCTCGGAAAGCGGAAGGCATCGCAGGACGTTCTCGTCCGGCTGCTCAGGACGATCAGTTTTATAGATGCGCTCGTATCGATCCTTACGCTCCAAAACACTTTGATCATGGTCTGTTCAAACGGTGCAGATCCGGAAATGCTGCCGCTGACAGCGGTAACCAGCGCCTTGGTGTGGGCTTCGGTACTATTCATGTCTTTAAGTGCTATAATCAAAGGGATCGGACGGATCAAAGCGAATAAAGATCCGAACGATCGAGCATTATCCTGATATCAGGAAAGCGGATGACAGGGCATATATCCCGCCTGCTGCCGAAGGTGAAGGCAGAAGACGCGCAGGATCTTTTGAGGTGACAAGAGTATGGCTTTGAGCGTTCTTTACAAAGACATAACGACCGTAGAGGCCGATGCGATAGTAAACTCCTCGAATCCGGGCCTCGTCGGATATTCCGGAGTGGATAGACTGCTCCATGAGCTGGGCGGGGAGGAATTCAAAAGGGAATGCGCGTCAAAGGCGGGGATCCTCGTCCCGGGGGAAGCCCTGTTCACCCATGCGTACAACATCCCGGCCAGGTACGTGATCCACACCTTTATCTCGCCTTTCATTGGAGGGAAAAACGGAGAAGCTGCGATACTTTCAGGCTGCTACCGCAAATGCCTTGAAACCGCGGATAGTCTGGGCTGCAGGTCGGTCGCTTTCCCGCTGATCGCCGCCGGAAACATGGGCTTTCCGATCCCGAAGGCGCTGGAGATAGCGGTCGTCGCCATCAGCGAGTATCTGGAGCTATATTCGGATATGGACGTCTATCTGGTCCTTTATGGTGAGGCGGCGAAGCAGATAGCAGGGTCCATGTTCGGGGACCTGGATGCTTTTATAAAAACAAATCTTCATCCCTCAAAGACCGAGGATGATAAGTCCCTCGAAGAGCTGCTGTCCGCTCAGAGCGAGAGCTTCGTGGACATGCTCTACCGTTTCATGGATGAGCGCGGGATCGACAAGCCTTCCCGACTGTACAAGGCCGCATGCGTCAGCAGATCAGCCTACAGCAAGATCATCAGCGGCGGCGTGAACAAGCCCTCCATCGAGACCGTAATAGGACTCGCCTTTGCCTTAAGGCTTACGTATGGAGAGGCCGTCCCTTTCTTTGCTGCCGCGGGTATCGCCCTCAGCGATGCGAGCAAGTACGATATCATCGTCAAATACTTCCTGAAGCACGGCAAATACGATATCTGGGAATTCAACGAGCAGATCCTCAAGTACGGGTACGACAAACTCATCGGCGCCGAGAAGGGTGGTGAGCCTGCCGTAAAAACGTCCACTGCCGGTTGACCTTCAGCCTCGTTTTGCGGAGTAAGATCAGTGCGTAAACAGGCAATGGTGAACTGAACAAGGAGGATAAAATGTTTGGTGCGATCATAGGCGATATGTGCGGATCCACATACGAGTTCCGCAATGAAAAGAGGATCGATAAGATCCAGCTGCTCAGAAGAGGAAGCACTCCGACGGATGATTCTATCATGACTGTCGCGGTGGCAAGGGCTTTGATGGATACCTGGGGAGACAGCGACGCGGTCGTCAAAACGGCGCTGGTCGATTCCATGCAGTATTACGGTCATCTGTTCCCTCATGCGGGCTACGGCGGACGCTTCTTCAGATGGCTGGAGAACCGCGAGAGGCAGCCTTACAACAGCTGGGGCAACGGTTCCGGGATGAGGGTGTCCGCGGCAGGCTGGATGTATGACAGTCTGGAGGATACGCTCCATGCGGCAAGGCTTACTGCGGAGGTCACCCATGACCATCCGGAGGGGATCAAGGGAGCGCAGGCGATAGCCGTGGCCATATATCTTGCCAGGACGGGAAAGAGCAAGAGCGAGATCAGGCAGTTCATAGAGGATAACTATTATAAACTCGATTTTACGCTGGACGAGATCCGTCCCTGGTACGAATTTGACGTCAGCTGCCAGGGCTCCTGCCCGCAGGCAATAGAAGCATTCCTTGAAGGGGATTCTTTCGACGACGTGATCCTCAAGGCGATCTCCATCGGCGGCGACTCCGACACCATCGCGGCCATGGCCGGCAGCATCGCGGAAGCGTTCTACGGTATCCCGGAAGCCACGGCAGAAAAAGCAATGGATATGCTGCAGCAGGATGCGGCGTCCCCGTTCCTTGAGCATTACTGCGTTGTCGCGGAGGCTGTAAGGGGCTTTGAGCAGTGGCTCAGAGATCACAAGAAGTAGGTACGACAGTTTGTCGGGATATGGCGTCAGATGACGCTGTATCCCGATATTTTATTGTTGAACGGTCCAAAGTATAAAAAAGATGTCTGGATAATTGTCAAGTCTGCAAAGGAGCTGTCAATTTGATCGGAGATCCTTTGATGTGTACCGCAGGCGTATGATCGAGAATTGTTTATCCACGCAGGATAAGTTCGAAGATCCCGCCTTCAAAGGTCATGGGGTTTCCTTTATCATCCTTGTAGAAGGAGACGGTCTCCGTTCCGGTCTGTTTAAAGCCGAGAGAAGTCAGGAGCCTGACCGACGGTGTGTTGTCCAGGGCTGTTCCCGCTGTGATCCCGGCTGCACCTTCGTCCTTTACCACGTCGATGATCGCCGAGATGCTTTCTTTGGCATATCCTTTTCCGTGATAGGCGGAGTGAAAACAATAGCCCAGCTCGTAGTACTCATTTTCTCTTTTATTGAGAGCCGCGTATCCGATCACGGAGCCCTTCAGGCAGACGGCGAAGAACCGGTGTTCGTCGCTGTCCTTAAAAGATGCCCACCTTTCGATCCTGCGAAAGACAGACCGGTCATCCAGGTCGTTGGGCCTGTCATATCGGGCATAAACGGATCTGGACGCATCCGCCCAGATCTCCCGGACCGCTTTCCAGTCCTCGGTGCAGATGCGTCTTATCAACAGCCGATCGGTCCTGATCATAGGCTCCTCCCTGAAAGATCACGATTAATATCTCTGTCGAACTCATTACTTTTAATATTATAACATATTAACATCTTGAGCCGGGACATTTGAACTGCGGGTTTTATGAACTCAAGCGTTTTTTCAGTATATTCAGATGCTTTGATCCGCAGTCAGTCGTATAATGGTATCAGGTCTTGTCAATGACCGGGCATGGCCCAGAATGATATCAAAGGAGCTAAACTGATGGAAAACAAGATCGCGCGTTTCATGAGAAATACCGGGGCAATCAGGTTCTTCCTGCCCCTGGGCATCATCCTGGTGGTATTGGGGGCGTTCATGGTGAGAACGACGCCGGATCAGTATGCCGAGACGCTGGGAAGAGTAACCGGGGTCGAGCAGTACAGGGAAGACGACAAGGACGTCTGTGATATAGAATTTGAATATGCCGTGGAGGGGAAAAAGTATACCGGCGTCTTCTACGGTCTTGAAGATATCATGGAGGCCGGGGATGAGGTCACGGTCTACTACGATCCGAACGAGCCCGGGAACATATCGAATTCAAAGCATACGGGCGTCATCGGCATCGCCATGATCGTCGTGGGAGCTCTGGCAGCGGTCTTCGGCACTCTTTCCAGTCTCAAGAAGATCAAAAAGAGCCGGGAGCTGGACGCCCGGGCAGAGGCGGAGGGCTATCCGGAAGAGGTCCGTCCGGTCCCCAAGGACATGCTGACCGAGTATTACGTCATGTTCGACGGCAACTCTTTGAAACCCGGGTACATCGTCGAGGATGACCACAGGAACGTCGTCTATGAGGCTCCGATGACCAAAAACTCCCTTGTCAGCAAGAGGATCTTCGCCTTCAGCGATCTTAGGAGGGGGATAACCACTGAGCATGAGGTCGGTCATACGATGACCACGTCGTATTCCAACGAGTTCTTCTCCGAGAACTCCTGGTTCAGTTTTGACGGCAAGAACATCTGGGACGTTCTCCACGACTGCGGCATCCGAATCTCCACCGATATCCACTCTCAGTTCCCCAAGGCCATCTATACGGTATCGCTGAACGGCAGGTTCTTCGCGACCATCGAGACCAGCGGAAGAGCGGTCCACGAGGAGGATGCCGCGGAGCAGAAGCTCAACGTTCCGTTCGGAAAGTATTACTACCGCTGCTGGACCATAGAGGATGACATGGATCTGCTCTTCCTTACGGTCTTCGCCCTTTCGGAGAGCGAGCAGGCGGTGGTGGAATAGAAGGTCCGCGGGAGTCAGAAAGAAACTTCGATCTTAAGTATTTATGCGCGAAAAAGACCGGGCGGCCCAGAGGGGCTGTCCGGTCTTCGTTTATTCTCAAAAGAGCGCTGCCGCCTATTTTACAGTTCCGTCGGCATTGAAGAGGGGGAGGGGAGCCAGGAACTTTACGTCGTCCCTTTCCGCCGCGTCTCCTTCGGCAAGGACGGCGATGCGTCCGGTCACGGTGCCTCCTGCAAGGCTCACCAGCTCTTCCATGGCCTTGAGGGAGCCTCCGGTGGAGATGACGTCGTCGACTAAGAGGACCCGCTTTCCGCGGATGATCGCAGCGTCGTCGCTTCCCAGATAGAGCCTCTGGGTGCCGGCAGTGGTTATTGACCTGTCCTCAACGAAGATCGGGTCGGGCATGTAGGCCTTTGGGCCTTTTCTCGCGATGAAGTACTTGGGAGCGTTGGACTGGCGGGCCATCTCGTGGATCAGCGGGATGCTCTTTGCCTCGGCAGTCAGCATGTAATCATAGTCTTCGGCAGGGACCAGCTTGAGGAGCTGCTTTGCGCAGGCTGTGGTGAGCTCGGCGTCCCCAAAGCATATGAAGGCTGCGATGTAAAGATCGTCGGTGATCCTGCAGAGGGGAAGCTCCCTGTGCAGTCCGGCGATATCCATTGAATATGTCATATGTCACCTCTTCTGCGATGAACTGATAAGGTTTACAGGACATGATACCATGTTTTTCGGGGTATTGGACAAATATTTTACGATTTGCGAAGGGTATACGGCGCGGGGATCGGCCGGGAGCTCCGGGGACCGGCGCCGCTGCATCCGTAAGAAACGCAATTGTTTCTGCAACATAAATTAAATAGTTGAATTTTGTTTGTTTGATTTAAAAATCATTGACTGCCATTCCTTCTTGTTTTATACTCGTCCCATCGCGAAAAAGCCCTTGGGGCATGAGGAGAGTATAAATGAGAAAGGTATTCATTTCGGATCAGAGCATAGAAAAGCTTGAAAAGGACCGGGGAAGAGCGCTCCTGTTCAGGGAGAAGACCGCGGCGGCGTCGATGCTCGACGGCATCGGGGCAGACGCTGTGGAGCTTCCCGCCGTCAGATCCTTCAAAGAGGACAGGATAGTCTGCAGCACCATCGCCAAAAGCCTGAAAAATGCCGCGGCTGTCATCGGGTGCGGAGCTTCCGCAGGATCGGTCCCTGAGGCCTGGGAATGCGTGAAGGATGCGCGAAGACCTGTCCTTAAGGTGTCTCTTCCCGTCTCGACGGTCCAGATGGAGTACTTCTATCATCTGAAGGGGCCGAAGATGCTGGAGACTGTTGAGGCACTGTGCAAAGAAGCATCAGCGCTCTGCCCCGAGACGGAGTTTGAGGCAAGGGATGTTTCCAGGGCGGAGAGGGGCTTTCTCGCTGAGGTCCTGAAGACCGCGGAGGGCGCGGGAGCGTCCTTCGTGACGGTCTGCGATGACGCCGGGCTCTGTCTTCCGGATGAAGCGGCAGAACTGGTCCGCCTGGCAAAGGATGCGGTCGGCGTCCCAGTCTTTTTCAGCACCACCGACAAGCTGGGCATGGGCCTTGCCTGCGCGGCGGCAGCCCTTGGGGCGGGAGCGGACGGGCTTAAGACCTCGGTCGGCGGAAAGGAGAGCCTCTGCATCCAGCAGCTCAGCGATCTGATCCGGGCAAGGGGGCTCGATCTCGGGTTCAGCTGCGGCCTTGATCCAGCAAGGATCCACTCCGACGCCGCGGACCTTGAGCGAAAGCTCTCCGGAGAGGTGTATGCTCCATCGGTCCCGGCCTCGGAGAAAAAGGGCAGCGAGATCATGCTCTCTTCGTCCTGCACCCTTCCTCAGGTCGCGGAGGCTGCGGTCTCCCTGGGATACGAGCTTTCCGATGAAGACTGCGGCAGAGTCTACGACGCCCTGTCGCAGATATTCGAGCGCAGGACCTTTGCCGAGGGAAGGGAGCTGGAGGCCATCATAGCGAGCTACGCCATGCAGGTGCCTTCCACATACCATCTCAACAACTACGTCATCAACGCCGGCAGCGCCACGGGAGCCATGGCGAGCATCTCCCTGGTGAGGGACGGCGAGGAGATCGCCGCGGTGGCAAGGGGCGACGGTCCCATAGACGCAGCCTTCATGGCCATGGAGCAGGCGGTGGGCCACCAGTACGAGCTGGACGATTTCCAGGTCCAGGCGGTGACTGAGGGCAAGGATTCGCTGGGCTCGACCGTCATCAGGCTGCGCAGCGGTGGCAAGCTCTATTCCGGCAACGGTCTTTCGACCGACATCGTCGGCGCCAGCATAAGGGCGTACATAAATGCCCTCAACAAGATCGTATACGATGAGAACAGGCAGTAAGGCGGTCCGATAAAATATGAAGCTTTGTTTTTCGACCAAGAATGTAAACAGGGACAGCTTTCTCGGGCTCTGCAGGACCGCTCACGAGTATGGATTCGCGGGGTTTGAGATCTGGGACCCGGCGGGGGAGAGGACCCGGCATGAGGACAGCATCCTCAGGAGCGGCAGCGGCCACGACGCAAGAAGGAAGCTGAGAAACAGAGGGCTGGAGGTCCCCGCTCTCAGGTGTCCCGTGGATATGGGATACGCCGGGGCGGGCGAAGCCCTGATGCAGTGCGTCGATCTGGCGGCAAGGTCCGGCATCGGAAGCGTCATCATCAGGGCGGAGAAGGATCCCGGAGAGAATACCCTGGACGCTGTCATCAGGCCTGCGGTGGATCTGGCCCAGCGCAGCGGGACCATCCTGCTCTTTGAGACCTGCGGCTGGCTCTCGGACACGTCGAGGCTGGTGGGCCTCATCCGAAGCTTCGGCTCCGTTTCCATCGCCGCCGCATGGAACATGAGGGAGACCTTTTTCAACGCGAAGGAGACTCCGGAAGAGACCATCAGGAACCTCGGAGCGTATATACGGTACGTCCGTATAGGTGACAGAAGGGACGGCAGGGACGTCCTCATCGGTGAGGGGGATCTTCCCGCCCAGGAATTTATCGAGGCTCTGACCTCCCTCAACTACGAGGGCTATGTCTGCGCGGGCTGGAACGAGGAGACCGCGGACGAGGACATCGTGCTGACCCATTTTGCCAGCTTCTTCGCGGATAAAACGACCGAGGAAAGATCAAAGGATCCCCTGCAGTACAACAGGAGCGGCAGCGGGACCTTCCCCTGGCCCAAATACCGGCTGCTGGACATCACATTCCCAAGGCTTTTGGACGTCCTGGCCCAGACCTACCCCGACCAGTACGCCTTCAAATACACCACCCTGGACTACACCAGGACCTACTCCCAGTTCAGAGACGACGTGGACGCGGTGGCAAGAGGCCTCATCGCCATGGGTGTCGAGCCGGGCCATCACGTCGCGGTCTGGGCGACCAACGTCCCGGAATGGTTCCTTACGTTTTGGGCCGCGGTCCGGATAGGAGCGGTGCTGGTCACGGTGAATTCCGAGTACCGCAGCCACGAGATCGAATACCTGCTGAGACAGTCCGACACCCACACCCTGGTCATGATCGACGGATATAAGGGCATAAGCTACAGAGATATCATAAGCGGTCTCTGTCCGGAGCTCTCCGGTCTTGAAGGGGGCAGGGCCCTCTACTCTGCCGCGCTGCCCTTCCTGAGAAGGGTCATTACCTGCGGTTTTGACATGCCGGGAGGCGTCAGCTGGCAGGAGATGATCGAAAAAGGAAAGTCCGTACCGATGGAGGAGGTCCGCCGCAGGGCTTCTTCGGTCAGGCCCGGCGACGTCTGCAACATGCAGTACACCTCGGGGACCACAGGCTTTCCCAAGGGGGTCATGCTGACCCACAGCAATATCATAAACGATGGCAAGACCATAGGCGACCGGATGGATCTTTCCACCGCGGACAGGATGATGATCCAGGTGCCCATGTTCCACTGCTTCGGTATGGTCCTTTCCATGACGTCAATGATGACCCACGGCGGGACCCTCTGTCCCATGCCCTATTTCAGCCCCAGGTCCAGCCTGGCCTGCATCGACAAGGAGAAGATCACCTGCTTCAACGGAGTTCCGACCATGTTCATCGCCATGTTCGGCTGCGACGAGATGAAGACCACCGATTTCAGTTTCATGAGGACCGGCATAATGGCGGGGGCCAACTGCCCGCCGGAGCTGATGAAGCGGGCGGCGCGGGAGATGAACATGACAGAGATCCTCAGCGTCTACGGCATGACCGAAAGCTCCCCGGGCTGCACCATGGGAGAGGTGAGCGAGAGCCTTGAGCTTCGGACCGAGACCGTGGGCAGCGCCTTCCCCGGCGTCGAGTGCAGGATCATCGATCCGGAGACCGGAGAAGAACTGCCCGACGGCGAGAACGGCGAGTTCGTCGCCAGAGGCTTCAACATCATGAAGGGCTACTACAAGATGCCCAGGGCGACCAAGCAGGCCATCGACAGGGAAGGGTGGCTCCACAGCGGCGACATCTGCTGCAGGACCCCCGAGGGCTACTACAGGGTAACCGGCAGGCTCAAGGATATGATAATCAGAGGCGGCGAGAACATCTACCCGAGGGAGATCGAGGAATTCTTCTTGGGCCATCCCGCGGTCAGGGACGTTCAGGTGGTCGGAGTCCCCGACAGGCAGTACGGCGAGGAGGCCTGCGCCTGGATCATACTCAAGGACGGGGCACAGGCCATTGAAGAGGAGCTTCGGACTTACGCGAAGGAGCGGATAGCGCGTCACAAGATCCCCAGGTACTTTCTGTTCGTTTCGGAGTTTCCGATGAACGCGGCGGGCAAGATCCTGAAGTACAAGATGCGGGAGGCTTCGGAAGACCTTCTGGGCATAAAACCATAGAAAAGCATTATAAATAGTCCCTTCCTTCGGTGAACTGACCCCAACAGGTTAGACAAAACCGGGCATCGCAATTAAGCGATTTGAGAGGACTGAACTCTGTATTGGACAGGGCTCAGTCCTTTTAGTTTGCCCTTGATGCGCTGATTGTTGTAATAGTCGATATATTTCTCGAGTTCATCCCTAAATTCATTAACATCCTTAAATTCCCTAAGGTAAAGGAGTTCTGATTTAAGAAGCCCGAAGAAATTCTCCATGACTGCGTTATCCAAACAGTTCCCTTTCCTGGACATGCTTTGCCGGATTCCTTTGTCTTTCAATCGCTGTTGATACTTTTTATGCTGATATTGCCATCCTTGATCAGAGTGGAGTATCAGGCCTGTATCATCAGGAATCCTCTTGAAGGCCTTGTCCAACATATCCAGCACCTGTCTAAGATGAGGCCGCTCACTAATATTGTAACTGATGATTTCTCCATTGAACATGTCCAGCACCGGTGACAAGTACAGCTTCACATCTTTTGATATCTGTGTTCCCGTTCCGGCTGCCGGTGCCTCTTTTTGACAGGTGCACCCGCGCCGTTCATGTGTTATCATGTCAGAGAAGCTCCCGGCACGGGGGCGGGATCACGGAGGATAAAATGGACCAGATCGAAAGAATCAAGAAGATGGAAGCTCTCATGGACAAGGTGAGCGCGGCGGTAAAGGACATCAATAAGGGGCTGGACGATTTCAACGCGGTCATGGAGGACGTCGATACCCTCGAGGAGTATTATTCCGGCGAGGACTGGATGAAGGACTTCGAGGCCGACGAGGCCGGCAAGCTCCCCAAGGACCTCAAGCGCGGAGTCCTCTCTGAGGACGGTCTCTTCGACCTTCTCGACGAGGAGAGGCTGGTCTTCGTCCGCATGATGGAGATGTGCACCGCTTACATGAAGAACGCTTAAGGACGGAAGATGCCCAGTCATTTCGAAGACATCGGATATACTTTTGAAAAGCCGGGAGATCTGGCGAGGCTTTACGACGCCAACGCGGAGAGGGTAGAGGTCTACGATCTCGGCACCGGCTGCAGCCTGCACCTGCTCAGTCCTTCAAAGGACTGCGAGCTTTTGGTGTGCACCGACGACCTTGACGACAGGATCATCTTCTACGCTCCCTATTCGGACCTGATGAGGGAGTCGATCCTTCGGGTCGACAGGCTCATCGAGAGCGACAACAGCATCGGCTGGGGCCTTCTTCGGGTCGAGGATCCTTACGACGATCTGGACATCCCCTTTAACGTCGAGCTGGTCCTCAACGACCTGGACGTGAAGGAGATGGAGGGCGGCCTCTTCTACGTTGATCTTCTCGCTTTCGCGGAGAGCGTCGAGCTTTTCGGCAGCGCCGAGGAGATGTGCGAAAAGACCGGGCTGGCCGAGGAGGCTCTCATCCCCTGCGGGCTCTTCCCGCCTGACGGTGATGCGAAGGAATTCACCGAGAGCGCCCACGTCATAATGAGCGCAGTGATCAACGAGGTAGAAAGGCTCACCAATCCTCTCACCGGCCTTGAATTCTACAGGCTCTGGACCGGCTGCCTGGGGATCTATACGTCCGCTCTCGCTCCGGTCTCAGCCTTTGATAGGGAGCCCGAGGTGGGGGACCACATCCACGGGGTGTTCTTCCTGATGGCCAAGCTGTCGGACGAGGAGATCTACGACGACGAGCTCTACGGGGAGCTGGCCGATCAGTTCGGGGTAAAGGTGCCGGCAGGCGAAGAGGATCTGGGCAGGATCGAAAAATGCCTCGCCATGACCGCCAAGGGCGAACGTGGCTTTTTCGTCGTGAATTATACCGACGCCCAGGGGCGTCAGACCTTTATCCAGTCCTCGATGACCGATGACATGATGGGTTTCGTCGTTGAGTTCAACGTCCCAGGCCCCGCGAAGATCAGGATGGCCGACGGTACGGTCAGGGAGAACGGCTGGAGCCAGTACGCCAAAGAGTTCGGCTCCTCGGAGGAGGCTCTGGAGGTGTTCAGGGCCGTGCTTACCGACGGAAAGGCTCCGGATCTTTCGGACTGGAAGGATATCACCGAGGTGATCCTCAGCGAGAGCGACGAGCTCGCCTACGCCTCGGGAAGCAGAAGGGTGAGCTGAGGAAGGATATTGTTCCGTTCTGCGGCTAAACTTGCAAAAAACTGTTGCTTTTTTTTCAGTATTGTTGTAGACTAACAAAGCTGACCGATCAGTCGGTCTTTATATGGCAAAATGCAGTTTAGCACGGAGAGTTGACCGAGTGGCTAAGGAGCTCGCCTGGAAAGCGAGTAAGGCTGAAAGGCCCCGTGGGTTCGAGTCCCATGCTCTCCGCCAATAACAAAAGAGGGTGCATATACACCCTCTTTTGTTATTCATATAACTGTGTGGGACTCGGACCCTGAGAGGGCGCGAAGGTCCTGTGGACCTTCGCGGTCCGAGCACGGCTATGCCGGGCGCAGGACGCCAGACCGAGCTCATGCGAGGGCTGCGTCCCATGCTCTCCGCCAATAACAAAAGAGGGTGCATATGCACCCTCTTTTGTTATTCATATAACTGTGTGGGACTCGGACCCATGAGGGCGCTCGCTGTTGGAAGGTCCGGCGGACCTTCCAACAGCGAGCGTTCGAGTGCGACCGAACGGGGAGCGCGAGAGGCTTCAGTGAGCGAAGCGAACGCGAGTCCCATGCTCTCCGCCAAAACAAGGACCCCGGAACTCCAAAGGTTCCAGGGTTTTTCGTTGGGATTTTAAGGTTTATCACGTTTTCTTTATGCTACACTTTCATCTCGCTTTTTTAGAAAAGATATACTTTTTCAAGAAAAATAAAGAAATATAACTATTACGGATAACTATGATCGCAAGCAATTCTTAACTTTGAGCGGCGATCTTTCGGGTAAAGGCAAGAATAGTTTTCTTCGTGCGTTCTTGTTGCTATCGAGAGCTTCTGCTATCTCGAATTAAAATTGGCTTTAGACGGCCGATTTGTAGAAACTGTCAAGAATAGTTCGCTTGTCATCTTTCAGTTTTGGTCAAAAACATTTGCGAGCTTAAGCAATGATTGACTATGAGCGGCAAATCTGCTGGAATAGTCAAGAACATTCAGTTTGGCAAGTTTCAGCTGCGATCGAGAACTCCTTTGATCCCAAATAATAATTGACTTTAAACGGCCGATCCGCGCTAATTGTCAAAGATCGTTTGCAGGACATCCATAGCTCCGATCACATCCCCAACATTCGATAATTATTATAAAAACTCTGCAATAAAGTCCCGCCTTCACACGTTATACGGGTGAAAGGAGGTCTTGAGATGGCATACAGAAAATCAAGATATATAGTCATGGCCGCGGCTGTGATGGCTGCAGCAGTGCTGCTGGCAACGGGTCTGCCGAAGAGAGCAGGAGAGCTCCCTCCTCTGGAGGCAGATATCCTCAAGGTCGGAAGGGCGGATGCCATAGTGATCTCGTGCGAGGGCCGTTTCATGGTCATCGACGCGGGGGAGGAGGATGACGGTCAGGAGGTCGCGGACCGCATCGCTGCTCTTGGCGGGAAGTTCATCGATATTCTTATCATCACTCATTTTGACAAGGATCATGTGGGAGGGGCTGACATCCTCCTTGAGCAGATCCCGACGGGGCGCGTCATACTTCCCGGCTACGAGGGTGAGGGCGCTGAGTATTCGGACTTCATCAGGGTGATGAAGGATAAAGGCATCGAGGCGGAAAGGCTTTGCGGCAGAATGGAACTGAGCTTTGCTGGGGCCACGGTCGCGATCGAAGGGCCGGATGATTATGACATCCCGGCAGGAGCGTCTGACTATGACAACAAATTTTCCCTGATCACAACGGTCGCCTACGGAGATACGGTCATGCTGTTCACCGGTGACGCGGAAAAGGAAAGGCTGACGGAATGGCTTGACACAGCTGAAAGGGGAAGAGCTGATCTATTAAAGGTCCCCCATCACGGGACATATGATGCTTCTCTTATCAGGCTCCTCGATACCGTAAAGCCCCGTTTCGCCGCAGTATGCGACTCGGACAAGAATCCGGCTGACCCCAAAACTCTCGAGCTCCTCAAGGCCTGCGGCGCGGATGTTCTTGAGACCAGATACGGCAGGATATCGCTGCTGACTGATGGAATGAACATTGAATTCCGTCAGAAGACGAAGCACTAGGAGGTGAGCGGAATGGCACAGCTGGTATTCAGCAGGAGGGAGAAAAAGTACCTGATGCCCGAAGAGGTCTACAGGCCGTTCATGGATGATCTTTTGCGGTCCATGGAGATCGACCGGTACGGGCTCCACACCATATGCAACATATATCTCGATACTTCGGATGACCTTCTGGTGAGGCGCTCGATCGAAAAGCCGATATATAAGGAGAAGCTGCGGCTGAGGAGCTACGGGGTCCCCGGCCCTGACCAGACGGTGTTCCTCGAGATCAAGAAAAAGTATCAGGGGATCGTGACAAAACGCCGGGCAGAGCTTGCTCTTGACGAGGCAAACGACTATCTGGACAGGGGGATCAGGCCTTCGAAGGACAGCCAGATCCTCAGGGAGATCGACTTCTTTCTCGAAAGGTATCCTCTTAAGAAAAGGCTGTTTCTTGCATATGACCGTATCGCCCTTTTCGGCAGAGATGATCCGGAGTTCAGGGTCACCTTCGATACAGGCATAAGGAGCAGAAGGGTGATGACAGGTCTTGAGAACGGCGATGGAGGTGCTTTCCTGCTTCCGGAGGGATGGCATCTGATGGAGAGCAAGATAACAGGCGCTGTGCCTCTCTGGTTCACGAGGCTCCTCAGCAGGTATTCCATCTACCCGACTTCGTTCTCGAAGTACGGCAGCATCTACAAAAAAGAGCACGGAGTCTGGAATTTTGAAGGGATGATGAAACACCGGCAGGAATGCTGGATGCCCGAAGCTGCGGGCGGTCACGATGACGAAGGATCGATATGGAGGGAAATATGATGTTCACCAGTGTTTTTCACGCAGGATATTTTGATGCGGAGGCTGCGGCGGCAGCGCTCATCGCGGCGCTGATGTTGGGCCTTGTGATCGGAGCGGTCTACAGGCTCACCTGCGATCATGCGGGAAGGTTCTCCGCAGTGCTCGCGGTCATGCCCTTTCTTATAGCGGTGGTCATAATGATCGTCAATGGCAATCTCGGGACGTCGGTGGCGGTCCTGGGTGCCTTCGGGCTGGTCCGGTTCCGCAGCGCGGCGGGGTCCGCGTGGGAGATCGCTTTCATGTTCTTTGCCATGGCCTGCGGTCTTGCATGCGGGATGGGCTTCATAACCCTTGCCCTGATAATAACGGCAGCTGCTTCCGTAATGCTGTTCGTCCTGGACAGGACAGGCTTCGGAAAGGGGCCGTCCAGGGCGAGGGAGCTTAAGATAACCATCCCGGAAGACCTCAGCAGCGATGGCCTCTTCGACGATATCCTTCAGGAGTATGCCAGAGATCCGGTCCTTCGCAGGATAAGGACGACCAATATGGGGACAATGTATGAGCTGGTCTACAGTCTTGAGTTAAGGGACGAAAGGGCAGGCAGGGACATGATCGACAGGATCAGGTGCCGCAACGGAAATCTGAGCGTCTCCCTCGGTATTGTGGAGAGGGAGAAGAACGCGCTATAATCTGAATGACAGGAATCATCAGGCTGAAAGGCGTCCCCATGCTGATCTTTGAAGCGGTCACATATGAAGCTGCGCCAAGGGAGGCGGCAGCAGTCGAAGAAGCCCTGATCCCGCGGATAGCAGCGGGAGACAGGGCCGCGTTCTCAAGGCTCTACGAACAGGCTTCGGAGGCTGTGTTTTCCTATGCCCTGAGCATCCTGAGGAGCAGGCAGGATGCGGAGGACGTGATGCAGGATGCTTTTCTGAAGATCAGGAGCGCGGCCCATCTTTACGTGCCCCAGGGCAAGCCTCTTGCATGGATCCTGACCATAACCAGGAACCTCTGCATGATGAAGTTCAGACAGGCTTCAAGGATCGCGGCGCTTCCGGAGGATCCCGGCCTTGAGGATATGGGGCTGGACCGAATAAAAAATGCTGAGGACAGGATGACCCTTCAGGCGGCGTTCACCGTCCTTCCCAAGGACAGCTGCAGGATCATAATGCTCCATGCGGTGGCAGGCCTGAAGCACAGGGAGATCGCGGAGCTCATGGGTATGAGCCTGACTGCGGTGCTCTCAAGATACAACAGGGGGATAAAAAGGCTTCAAAAGGAACTGGAGGCGAGATCATGAGCACATACGATGAGAAGGCTTTGAAGGAAAGGCTCGGCGGTGCGGTGAAGGATCTCATGCCCGATCCGAAGGCGGAAGCAGAAAGGCTCTGGGCGATCCCTGTGGAAAAGGCCGAAGAAGATGCATGGTACCTTGAGGGGACCTCATCTGAAAGAAAGATAAGAACTGCCGCCTCTGCGGTCATAAAGTGGTCTGCTGCCGCAGCGGCGTGTTTTATAATAGCCGCAGCGGGGTGGCTGGGCTTCTTCAGGCTCACGGACGCAGTGGTCTATCTCGATGTGAATCCGGGCGTTTCGATGGATCTGAACAGAGCCGGAAGAGTGCTGAGAGCGGGAGCGGAGAATGAAGACGGTCTGATCATAATGGACGGCATGGATCTTCGGGGAACGGAGGTGAATGTCGCCATGAACGCTCTGCTGGGCTCTATGGTGAAGCATGGATACCTGAGCGAGGCGAAGAATGTGATCCTGGTCTCGGTGGATGGAAGGAACGCTCAGAGGACTGAGGCTCTGAGGAGCGGGCTCCTGCGTGAAGCGGAGCGGGCTGTTTCGGGGCTGGTAGGCAGCGCTACAGTGCTGGGGCAGTCGGTCGAGGCCGATGAAGAGATCAGGGAGCTCTCTCAAAGCCGGGGGATCAGCCCGGGCAAAGCTCTGCTGGTGCAGAAGATCAGCGGGGAAGATCCGGATCTTGACGAGGATGAACTGGCTTCTATGACGATGAGCGAGATATATGAGAAGATCGAAGACGAAGGGATCGATCCGGGCAGTCTTGGGCTTTCTGTCATTGGAGTGACCGGCAGGACAGAAGATCCTTCCGGGGAAGAGCCGATCAAGCCGGATGACCGTGACGATGATGACGGCGACGATGATGACGATGATGACGATGATGATAAAGATGATGATGACCACCGCAAGGACGGTTTGATCTCCCCTCAGCCTCAAAATGATGAAGGGCATGCGTCTGTTAAGATCGATGCCGATCCCGATGATCCGGACGATGTAAGGGAAAGCGGTCCGGATGATGACGATGACGGTGATGATGACGATGACGGTGATGATGACGGTGACGACGATGATGACGGTGACGACGATGATGTAAAAGATCCCTGATATGTGGTATAATCAAGGAACCCATTTATTTTATGATGGCGCGTCCCGCCGGAAAGGAGTCCGTATGGCAGAGATCATAAAGATCAACAACAGCACATGGCGCATCGAGGACAACGGTGTAAGGATCTTTCTTCTGTGCGGCAGCGAGAAGGCGGTCCTCATCGACACCGGAAGGGAGCTTCCCGACGCGAAGGACATCGCGGAGAGCCTGACCAGCCTCCCCGTGGTCCTGCTCAACACCCACGCCGACATGGACCACACCTCCGGCAACGGCGCCTTCGATCAGATGTATATGAGCCCGGCCGAGGAGCCCTATTACCGCGAGAAGGGCGGAGCCGGAACGGTCATCCCCGTAAGAGAAGGTGACGTGATCGATCTGGGCGGAAGGCCGCTCAAGATCATCGACATCCCCGGCCACACTCCGGGCAGCATCGCGATCCTTGACGTGAAGAGCAGGGTGCTGATCGGCGGCGATTCGGTGCAGGACGGGACCATATTCATGTTCAACAAGGGCCGGGATATGGCGCAGTATGTCCTCAGCATGGAGCATCTGCTGACTTTCTCAGGGGAGTTCGATACGGTATATCCTTCCCACGGGACCTTCCCCGTAGGGCCGGACCTGATCCCCAAGCTCATAGAGGGAGCGAAGAAGATCCTGGCGGGCGAGGCCGAGGGGACCCCGGTCGAAAGGTTCGGGAAGCCCGTTATGCACTATGTCTTCCCCTACGCCGGCTTCTTCTGCGATATGCCTTAAGATATCGATATAAGAAAGAGAGCCTCCGCCGGCCTTTGTCCACAGGCGCAGGTTCTCTTTAGCGGACAGATGCCTGTCCGGCTGTTTCCTGCCGGGAAAAACGCAAACAAAAAGCCTTTGCGCTTTCGGGCCTGTGACCCTGAACGCAAAGGCTTTTGTTTTTGTCTGGCTTAAGATACGCTTCTTATGCGTCGACTCCGCCATCTACGCGCAGCAGCTGTCCGGTGATAAAGCTGGAGTCGCTGGTGCAGAAGAAGAGGCAGGCGGTGGCGATCTCGCTGCCCTCGCCGACTCTCTGAAGAGGAGCTGTGGCCTTCATGAATTCGATGGTAGCGTCAGCTCCGGATCCTTCGAGCATGGCAGTGCGGATAGCACCGGGGCAGATGCCGTTGACATGGATGTCAGGTCCCATCTCGCGGGCCATGGCTCTGGTCATCCCGACCATGGCGAATTTGCTGGTGCAGTAAGCGATGGGACCCCACTTTGCGGCGGTGCCCGCTACGGAAGAGATGTTTACGATGTGGCCCTTGTTCTTCTTGAGCTCGGGCTCGCAGTACTGGGTGAGGAGCAGGGCGCTGGTCAGATTTACGTTGAAGACTTTGTCCCACTCTTCCATGGTCATCTGCTGGACCGGGGTAAGGCTGAGCATGCCCGCATTGTTGATGAGGATATCTACGGTCCCGTATGCCTTTATGGTCTCATCGTATATGATCCTGGCGGCACCGCGGTCTGAAGTATCCGCGATGACGAAGATGGCTTCTCCTCCTTCGGCCTTGATCTTCTCAACGACGGCCTTAGCTCTTTCTACATTGCGGCCGGTAACGACGACCTTTGCGCCTTCCTTCGCGAAGAGATAAGCGGTATCTCTGCCCATGCCGGAAGTGGATCCTGTAATGATCGCAACTTTTCCATCAAGTCTGCCCATATATATTATGACCTCCTAAAATCATAAAACGTTTACTATGTGGTATTATAGCCATTGATATTTCTTTGTCAATCGCGAAAAGACTGCGGGAGACTGAAAGGATAGCTTAAACTGATTGGATCCTGACCTAAAAACCATAATAAAAACGTTTTTTGAACAAATACCGGGAGATCATTTAGGATCTGCGAGACTTTAGAACGTAAACAGTAAATTTTACGGAATTTCATTTTAGCCCCGCAAGATTTACTTATTTTTCTTGAAATGTTTATGACCGTGAAGAGCGGCCTATGACTGGCTGTCTCCGGAGGCCCTTGTTATTTTGAAGCCCTCGCCCTGGACCTCTCTCGAGTCGAGGATCACCACGAAGGAGCCGGGCTCTTCTGTCTTAAGATATTTCTGGATATTGTAGATATCCCGGGACGAGCCTGTGACCATGACGATCTCCTTGCGGTCCTCCATGTAGCCTCCGCGGCCCTCGAGGATCGTGGCTCCTCTTGCGCAGATCCGGTCGATGGCGTCGCAGATCGCCTTGCCTCTTCCTTCAGGGGAAACGATCAGGGCGACGGCGGCGGAGTTCATGCCCAGGACGATGCGGTCGATCACCGTTGACGATATAAAGGCGATGAGGATCCCGTACATGACCGCTTCGACGTCCTTGAAGACCAGCAGGTATGCGATGAAGGTCATGGAATCTATGCCGAAGCTTATGCGGCCGGTGTTCAGGTGGGGCCTGAAGTGCTTTGTGAGCATTATGAGGAAGTCGCTCCCCCCGGTGGAGGAGCCTCTCATGTATATCATGGCGTAGCCGGCCCCGAAGAGGAGGCCGGTGGAAAGGGCGCAGATGATCCTGTCCGCCTCAAGGGTCGGGAGCAGGGGCGCTGCGTAGTCTATCAGTATCGACTGGATGATGATGCAGCGGACGGTCCTCGCCATGAAGCCCGAGCCCAGATATTTAAAACACAGCAGGGCAAGGGGGACGTTCATGATGAGGATGGCTGCCCCGATCTGCATGCCGAAGAGCCTGTTGAGCATCAGGGCGATGCCCGAGACTCCCGCCACCGCGAAGCCCGATGACGCGGCGATGTTGACAGTCCCAATAGCGACAAGGGCGTTGCCGATGATCTCGTAAAGCGTATCGACGAGTATTCTTTTCATTTTGTCAGACATCCTGCTTCCTCCGGTAAAGATAAAAAAGAGCTTCGGGAGGTCATAGTTGCGAGGCTATGATCCGCCGAAGCTCTTCCAGATCATGATACTCTTCTTAAAGATCGGAGACAAGAGGTGAAGGCCATTTTTCATTGTGTTCCGCTGTCTCTGCGGTCCCGGAAAGGGTCCTTTCCTCAGTTGAAGTACAGTTTTTGAGGTTTTACTGCGAGATATTCATCTCTGACAGCAGGGACATAATAGGCTCCGAATGTGCGGAGTCCCAGCTCTTCTGCCGTTTCGCTCACACATCCTTCTGAATTAGAGGACGTCAGCTCCACCCAGAACCTGTACCAGGGGATGAAATACTCTTCAGTCACGCCTCCCCGGTAGACGAGCTCCGTCATCACTATATGATCTTCTCCTGGCATTTCTGACGGGACAGTGGTGAGGTATTCTCCCTCAAGAAGTTTATCACGCGCCTCCTCTTCTGTCAGAAGGGGGTAATCCCCCATTTTTTCTGCTTCTGTGAGCGAGTCGATGCTCCAAAGGATGAGCTCTCCGGTATCTTCAAACCAGGCTATGCGGCCGTACTGCATACATGCGCTGATGATCGCTGATCCGACGTCATCCGTGTCGGCGCATACCGTATATTGACGGTTCTCTTTGCCTTCGAATGAATGATCTACGCTTTCGATGATCCTTATTTTTTCAAGACCGAAGAATTCGGAATAAGACCCTGCGATCATTTCGATATAATCTTTATCATGACCATTGTCGGCATCCGGTATCTGAGCTTTGATCACAGCGTTTGTGCTGCCATCCCGAGAAACAGTGATCTTTCCCAGGTCGAAGGACGCCGAAGCATGGTACTCATCGGTACTGATCTTCAGACCCGCAGCCGATATACCTAGGGCCTGTGCTTTTTCACGGAGACGCTTTTTCATCTCTTTTTTATCAAGGCCTGTCGGAACACCGGCTAAAGCCTCATCATAGATACCGCTTCTGAACACCGGAAGGGCAGAGATGTTTGAATGAGTCTGGCCCGGATGTCCGGTGAAGAGCTGGTCAGGATCTTTTTCTATCAGTCCTTCATATCCCATGCCTTCTGAGTAAAGATCCGTGACCGGAATGATCGGCAGACCGTTTATTTCCCGGGTCTGTTCGTTTGAGTTCTCTTTTAACTGCCCCAAGGTCAGGACGCCTGCAGCGATAACGCAGATGCACGCTGCGGCAGCTGCGAGATAGTTTTTCTTTCTGCGTCTTTTCGCAGGCTCTGCCTCTTTTATGAATTCATCCTTGATGTCTCCGATACTGTTGATCAAGTATTCACCCTTCATCAGAGAAGTCCCTCCTTTTCCAGCAGTTCTTTCAACCTGTTCCTGGAGCGGAGCAGGGACATTTTGACCTTGCTCTCGGAGATATCGACAGCGTAGGCGATCTCTTTTATCGACAGGAAGTACCAGTATCTCTGTACGAAAATGATCCTCTGCTCTGCAGGAAGAGATGACAGGAATCGGTCGAGGACCTGATCGAGAACGATCTTGTCGACAGTCCTGTCCGGATCAGTCCCATCGCAGATGCTTTCTTCGAGTTCTTCGAAGACCGTGTCTGCACCAAGACCGCCCCTCTTTTTTGCGGTCATGCTCCTCCATCTGCTGACCGCTATCCTTCTTGTGATCCTGCCGAGATAAGCGGACAGGATCCCGGGTCTTGAGGGCGGGATAGTATTCCAGGCGGCAAGCCAGGTATCATTGACACACTCCTCAGAACTTCCGTGGTCTGAAAGGATCGAAAACGCTATTGCCCGGCAGTAGCCTCCGTATTTGGCGGATGTTTCGCGTATGGCGTCATCGGATCTTGCCCAATACAGGTCGATGATCTTTGAGTCCTCCATGCAGATCCCCTTTCACTGCTCCTTTACTTGCCATGTCGCGATCCGCTGCATCCACGTCACACTTTTTAGTGAAAAACGTAAGTAGTATTAGAAAACTTATATATTAAAAAAGCAGCGATATATTCACTGCTTTTGATAGGATCCGGAAATGTCTATTTCTTGAAAATGCTCACGATGGCAATGAGCATGACTGCCAGGAGCAGGATGTTCAGTATCAACTGGTCCATGGAGATGGCCATCATCACGCCGAGGATCGAGGCAGCGCTGCCTGCGGTCATGGCGGCAAGGACCATCTTGCGGTTGTACATGCCGGCCTTTACGATGGAGACTCCGCCGCTCATGGGGATTATGCATCCCAGCACCAGCACCAGGGTCAGGGTCGCGACCGGCGAGAGGCCCAAAAGCAGCAGGAGGGCTGTCGCGGCAGGCTTGCAGGGGACTCCCATCATGTTGATGAAGCCTATGGCGACGCACATGACGCACATGATCACAAGTTTGACGCCGGAAAGGCCGATGGCGCTGCCGGAGGAGCCGGAGCTTACGGCCATCTTTACTATCAGGGCGATCATCGAGAAGATGAGAGCGTAGCCCATGATCTTTTTAAGGACGTCGCCGTCCATGCTGCTCACCGCTCTTCCTCCCAGGACTCCGCCTACTGCGAGGCAAACCATCCAGAGGATCAGGGTCAAGGCGTCGATGGAGTTCTCGGCCTTGAGATAACTGAAGGCGATGAAGGCGCCGGGGACTATGGTCGCGGCGATGAGGCAGCTGGGCAGGCTCTTGTCGTCGGCCAGCTTGAGCCTTTTGATCATCAGGGTGTTCAGCAGAAAGTCCGAAACGCCGATGGTGCAGAGAAAGTATATGATGAACTGAAGGACGCACAGAAGGCTGAGATTCCCCTCCGCATCCCTGAGCTTTTCCTTGTTTTTGACCATCTCGCGGCCCAGGAAAAAGGCGTATAAGAGACCGCAGATAAGGAAGGCGGTCCCGATGATGCGCTGTATGTTCATAAAAATATCCTCCGTTTGATATCGCTGGATATCAGTATATCACGGAGGAAGGATCAATAACAGTGAAAGAATAGGGAAGGGGACGGACGATAATCGTCTGAATTGGCGACAAATCGCTTTGCCTAGAAGATCCGAACTTCCTCGCAGGCGGCGGTCCCGTCATCGTGATATGACCGGAATATGAAGCGCCCGTGGAGCCGGGCCTGGTAATAAGGCTCTCCGGGGGTTCCGAAGATCGATCCGTTGTGGGAGGTCACCAGATACTCGTAGGCCTGCTCGCCGTCGGTGAGGTCGAACTCACCGTCTGACGGCCTGTCGTCGAACTCCTCTTCGTCGTACCCGAAAAGGAACCATCCGTCCTGCATGCCTTCGCATATAAGGGGATGCTCCTTTCCGCCCCCGTCCATGACGATGGAGAGCTCCGCCCTTGAACCTTCGGCCTTCACGGCGATCTCGGGAGAGTCGTGGAACTCTCCGTAGGCCCTGAGCTCGACGATATAGACCTCTCCGGTCTTTGGAGTCTCGCTGACCATTGAACTGTTTTCGTAGAAAAACCAGCGGTCCTTTTGGATCACCGCCTGATAAGCGGTCCCGTCCTTGATGCCTATGGCTGACAGCCTGCCGTCGGTCCCTATGATGGTATCGAGCTCGACTCCTGATATCACCGCCTCCTTCATCGCCCGCCTGAACGCGGCCATTTTCCCGACCGCGTCGAAGCCCGTTAGAGCCCAGAGGAGGAAGACCGCGGCAATGAGCAGCAGGGTATTTATGATAAGCCTTTTCTTTCTCTTGGTTCTTGTCATCATGTCACTGCACCGCATGCCCTTCGTATCGGGTCCTTATGGCGAAGGAGGTCCCGTCGTGGTCGTACCTGAGCTCGTACCATTCGCTGCCGGCGTCGCAGTTGGACAGCCACATCTCAAGATAATGGACGCCCAGTCTTCTTGCTATGGGATTCCCCGCGATACTGCGGTCGGAGGTCTTTACGCCCCTCACGCCCAGATCGTTCTTGTAAACACTGCCCCCGGCGTCGACCGCGGTGATGAACCAGCGTATGTTCTCGGGAAAGTCGAGCCAGACCGGTCCCTTGATCTTTATGAGAAAAAACACGACATCGTAGGTCTCGTTTCCGCCTCCCGGCACGTCCGAAGGATGGATCATCCTCTGGGCGGTCACGTTCTCGACGCTGACCGTGTAGCTGCCCGCCTTCGCCTTTTCCACGCCCCTGCCGGTGAGGATGAATCCCATCCTGTCTTCTTCGGGGAACAGCGGACTGTTTTGGGAATAGAATGCGCCTCCGTTCCTGGGATCGCCCTGGCAGAGCCTTTGGGCGCCGTACCAGCCTCCGCCTGTCCAGAATATCAGGCACAGGGCCATTGCGACTCCGAGAGCCCAGCGGCTGAGGGTCCAGACGAGCCCGAGCCAGGGCCTGTGGACCTTCCTGAGGAGCCTTCCGGTCTCGTCCGGGTCTCCCATGGCCTCCAGCGCCCTGAGCTCGGCGTTCTGCCTGTCGAGACCTGCGGCCATCAGCGCGTCCACGTGGTCCTCGTAATGGGCGTGGAGCTCCGCGGAGACCTCGGCCCGGTCGCCTTTGAAGGGTATGTAGCCTGTGGCCGTGCTGACCCACTGGTAGATGCTCATGTCAGTTCTCCGGTCTTAAGACCATGTTGACCGCTCCGGAAAAGGCCTCCCACTGGTCGGTCTGCTCCTTCAGCTGCAGCCTGCCCCTGTCGGTGAGGCGGTAATAGCGGCGCAGCCTTCCGCTCTCGGTCTTTTGGTCGTAGGAAACGACGCAGCCGTCGCTCTCAAGGCTGTGGAGGACCGGGTAAAGGGTCCCTTCCTTCATGTCGAAGACGTTTTTCGAGAGGAGGGCCAGCTGGCTGATCATCTCGTAACCGTATTTGTCCCTGTCCCTTAAGAGGCTGAGGATGAGCATTTTCGTGCTGCCGGAGAGGAGGCTCTTGTCGATCTTCATAGGTGGCTCCAGATATTTGTGTTTGGCGCGCCGCGCGCCGCTCCTTTGAAAGGCAGACCTCGATCATCGAGGCATCATATAGCTTTATAATACCTTGAACATCGATGTATGTCAAGAATTTGCCCCGATCGATCCCCCGCGGCCCGTTCATATGGTATACTACTGTTAAATGGAGGAATGTGCCCTGCGCCGCATTTGCGCCGGAGGAGGGCGCCGAAGATCCTATGAAACGATTTTTTACCGCTTTCTTTGCCATACTGCTGATATCGGCCGCCGCCGTGGGCGGGCTCTGCTTCATGCACGTCAACGCTCCCGTGGTCATCGCGGAAGCGCCGGTCATCGAGGCCGCGGGGGCTGCCTGTCTGCCGACCTCCGGCCACGCGGTGACGAAGACCCTATGGGGATATGGCGAGAAGGAGACCTTTATAGAAGGAAACGACGCGGATCTGGGCCTTGTCCCGGGAAGAGGCTTTGATATCGCCTTTTCCTCATCTGCCGCCGATACCGTCAACGGACCTCTGACGTCGGATACCGACTTTGAGACCGCCGAAGCGGGCTCCCCGTCCTACTGCCGCATAAGCCTTGAAAAGGACGGGACGACCCTTCTCGACGGGGCGGATCCCGGGAGCTACGGCCTCTTCGAGTACAGCGAGAACGGGGACTACGATCTTACCGTCGACCTGGGCTACGAACCTTCCGAAGGCCTGGATGAGACCGATTACCACTACCATATCTCGTTTACCTTAAGGCCCGAGCCTTCCGCTCAGATCTCGTCGGCGGAGGCTCCCCAGGGGGGCATAGTGACCCTGAAGCTGGATCCCGCCTTCTACACCGAAGAGCCCCAGATCTCAACGGAGCTGGGCAGCGCCATATTCATATCCCAGAGCGACGGCAGCTGGCTCTCGGTGATCCCCGTCTGGTACGCCCAGGAGCCGGGAGACTACCCGGTGGACGTGACCCTGGGGGACTGGAGCTTCAGCGAGACCGTCACCGTGACCCGCACCGAATACGGAAGGCAGGACCTCACCATCGCGTCCAGCACGGTGGCTTCCACCAGAGGCGCGGCCGGGGCCAATGAAGACTACGCGGAGAAGATCAAGCCGACCTATGAGATGGCGGACCCGGTCCAGTACTGGGACGGCCCGTTCATAAGGCCCGTCGAGGGACGCATCACCACCCAGTTCGGTCTTTACCGGTATACCAACGGCAGCAAGACCCCGACCCGCCACACCGGGATCGACCTTGCCATCGCCAAAGGGACCCCGGTGCCCGCGTCCAACTCGGGCAGGGTCCTCTTCGCGGGACCGGTGATAATCTCCGGCAATACGGTGGTCATAGAGCACGGAGGAGGCCTCAAGACCTACTACATGCACCTGGATACCGTAGACGTATCTGCCGGGGACATGGTCACCAAGGGAGATATCATAGGAACGGTCGGGACGACCGGATATTCCACCGGCCCCCACCTGCACTTTGAAGTAAAGATCGGAAGCATGAGCCTGGATCCCTGGTCACTCTTCGACGGGACCAGCGGGCTCTATACCTTCGACAGCACCATGGAGGAAAAACAATGAAGACTTCACTGAAAGCGGCGGCTCTTCTGCTGGCGGTATGCCTGATGATGACGGCCTGCGGGGCTCCTCAGGAAGCTCCCGGCCAGCCGTCTGCTCCGGCGGCCCAGTCCCAGACCGGACAGGAAAGCGAAAGCAAGGACAAGCAGGAGCCCGCTCCCGCGGCTCAGGATCCCGGTCAGACCAAGACCGAAGAGCCGGCTCCGACCGAAAAGGAGCCCGAATATCTCTACAACGATCCCGCTGTGCCCCTGGAAGGGGAGCTGGGAGAGCTGGAGACCTTCATCGCCGAGTACAGGGGCGCCGTGGACGGAGTCCCGGGCGAGTGGAGATACGAGCTCAATTACCTAAAGGACACCTACGGGCCCGGCGAGCACATGATATACATGGACTGCCGCATCACTCCCGAGGGCGGCGAGACCGTTTACCGCTACTACGACATGGCTGAGGACGACCTTAAGGCGCTGGCGGACGCGATCGAAGACGCCGGCTTCAACGGGCTCAACGGTTATCACGTCGAGGAGAAGGACGAGGCTGAGGATGCGGACAGGATAGTCATCAACGCCCACTACGGTTCGGGCGAGGACCTCTATCTTGAGGCCGTTGGGGACCACATGCCTGAAGGCTTCGGCGAGGCCTGGCAGTCCTTCGCCATGGCGATCAATTCAAGGGCGGGCTACGCCACCAGAGGCTTTACCGCCTTCGTTCCCAACGCGGACGGGCAGGTCTGCCAGGACATGAGCAATGCCGTCGCCTACGCCAGCTGCGCCCAGAGCGACGAATACGATCTCTATGGGCCCGCATACTCGGGGGATCAGGCGGCTCTGGTCAAGGATCCGTGGCACTATTCGGGCTATGAGTTCATCGAGAAGGGCTACTGGCCCCACGGCGTCCAGTACGACAGAGCGGGCAGGGCGCTGTATTACATGGCCTTCGACGATGAGGCCCGGCAGATGGGTCTCTACAGAAAGGACGAGGAGGACGATGAGCCTCAGCTGATGGTATCCGATGTCAGCGAATACGCCGCGGCAGGGGGAAAGCTCTATTACAGGGAGTACATGGCGGACTGCGTGATGTGCATGGATCCCAGGACCCTTAATACGGAGATGGTACTGGACAAGCCGGTCCATTCCGCGTACCCGGTGGGCGGCTGGCTGGTCTACGTGGACGACGAGGACGATTCGGTCAGAGCGATGGACCTTGACGGGGGAGACGAGATCGTTCTGGTGGAGAGCAGCTGCGCGTATCCGGTCGTGGACGGCAACAGCCTCTATTATCTCGATTATTCCCTGGGCTGCATCTGCATGCTCGATCTGGTCACTGGAGAGATCACGGAATACGAGGATATCAGGACCGGTCTGGAGTACTTCATGACCTCCAGCTACCTGTATTATTACGATTCCGCAAACGGGGACGCTCCCACCTGCGTATCCAGAGAGTGGCTGACCGGAAAATATGATCCCGAAGACTTCTTCGCTCCGCCGAGGGTGTTCAGGGCTGAGGACGATGACGATATCATGTTCATCTTCGCGGCGGATATGGAGGTCATATACCAAGTCAGCGATCCCGACGGAAACATCAGGTATTTCTGCCGCATGCTGAACTATTTCGACGGCGATTCCTCCCGCTGGCTGGATCCGGACGATCCGGACGCGGTGTGGTAGTCGGATGATAAAGGACCAGAGGATCTAAATCCATGAGCGATCAGGTCAACATGTTTGAAAGGGCGGTGCCCCAGCCTCTTGCCGCGAGGCTTCGCCCCAGCACCATAGACGAGGTGGTAGGCCAGCAGCATCTTCTCGGAAAGGGGAGGATACTCAGGCGCATCATCGAGCAGGACGCGGTGTCGTCCATGATATTCTGGGGGCCTCCCGGGGTGGGAAAGACCACTCTTGCGGGAGTCATCGCCAACCAGACCAGGGCCAATTTCATAGATTTCTCCGCCGTGACCAGCGGGATCAAGGAGATCCGGGAGGTCATGCAGCAGGCCGATCAGAACCGTCGTTTCGGAGAGAAGACCATCGTCTTCGTCGATGAGATCCACAGGTTCAACAAGGCCCAGCAGGACGCCTTCCTTCCCTTTGTTGAAAAAGGGAGCATCATACTGATCGGAGCTACCACCGAGAACCCGTCCTTCGAGGTCAATGGGGCGCTCCTTTCGCGGTGCAAGGTCTTCGTGCTGAAGGCCCTGAGCGAGAGCGACATAATGGTCCTTCTCAAAAGGGCCATCGAGAGCCCCAAGGGCTTCGGAAATGAAAAGGTAGTCATCGATGACGACGTCCTTCGGATGATCGCGGTCTTCGCCAACGGGGACGCCCGCATGGCCCTCTCCACCCTGGAGATGGCAGTGCTCAACGGCGATATGGAAGGGGACGTCACCACCGTGACCGCCCAGACCGTCGAGCAGTGCACCTCGAGAAAATCCCTGCTCTACGACAAGAACGGCGAGGAACACTATAATCTGATCTCCGCCCTTCACAAGTCCATGAGGAACTCGGACCCCGACGCCGCGGTCTACTGGCTGGCCAGGATGCTGGAATCAGGGGAGGACCCCATGTACGTCGCAAGGCGGGTCACCCGCTTCGCCGCTGAGGACGTGGGCCTTGCGGACCCCAGGGCGCTGGAGCTATGCGTCGCGGCCTTCCAGGCCTGCCATCTTATAGGCATGCCCGAGTGCAGCGTCCACCTGACCGAGGCGGTGGTATACTGCTCCCTGGCACCCAAATCCAACGCCATGGACGTGGCCTACATGAAGGCAAAAAAAGATGCTCAGGAGAACCTGGCGGAGCCGGTCCCCCTGCACATAAGGAACGCCGTGACGACCCTGATGAAGAACGAGGGCTACGGCAAAGGATACAAATACGCCCACGACTACGAGGACAAGCTGACGGCGATGAGCTGCCTGCCCGACTCGATGAAGGACAGGGTATACTACGAGCCCACCACCCAGGGCGTCGAGGGACGGTTCAAGGAGAGGCTCGAGCAGATCAAAAAATGGAAAGAGGAGCACAGAAAGCCGGAGAAAAAGTAGGTCCGGATCAGAAGCTCTGCCCCCGGGCAAGCTGGATCTTTCTGCAGCAGCCCGTACCGAGAAAGCCTTCCATCGAAGAGATGAAGGCTTTTTCCATGTCTTCGGGAACGTAGGACTGGAGCCATCCCGCGAAGCCTCCGCCCTGGATGCGGCAGGCTCCCCGGCCCGAAAGGGTCTTCTCGGCCAGGGCGAGGGCGACGGCCATGTCCTGGCTGGCAGGATCGCCGGCAGGGGTGACGTTCTGAAGGAAGCGCCAGGAGGAAAGGCCGGACTGGCGGACCAGGGAAAGGAAACCCTCCATATCGCCTGCCTGAAGGGCCTTGTACTGCTTTTCGACCCTGTCGTTTTCTCCGTAGACGTGAAGAGCTCTCAATACAGCCCGGTCTCCGCAGATCCTGCGCAGGGCGGAGAGCTCGTTCATGAACATCTTCTCGGGGACTTCCCTGAGACACTTCACCCCGAAGCTGGCGCATATCCTGGAAAGGTCGCCCGTTATGGAGGCGTATTCGCCGGTAAGGTCCGCGTGGCTGACCCCGCAGTCGGTGAGTATCAGGGAAAGGCCGAAGGCGGAGGGATCCAGGCTGACCGGCCTTATCACAGGCTTTTGCGGGTCTTTGAAGTCTATGCAGACGGAGCCTCCCGAGGCGCAGGTAAGCTGGTCCATCAGACCGCTGGGCTTTCCGTAATATACATTCTCAGCCTTCTGGCAGCAGAGGGCGATGTCGAGATCCGAGAGCCCCAGCTCCCACATAGAGTCAAAGGCTCTGGCCAGGACCACTTCAAAGGAGGCCGAGCTGCTGAGCCCGCTGCCCTCCGGCACCTGGGAGGATACGAAGATGTCAAGGCCGAAGGGGGCAGGGTCGCCGCCCTTTTCCCGGCACTTTTTTATGACTGAGGCTGCGGTCCCCCTGACCAGCGATGAGAAGCGGGCCCTCTCGTCGGGGCGGGGCTGAAGGTCGGAGAGCTCGATCCTGGTCTCTCCGTATCCCTGAGATACCAGCCTTATCAGTCCTTCCTCACCGCGGGATACCGCCGCAAAGGCGCTCAGGGACACGGCTGCCGCAAGGACCTTGCCGTTCTGGTGGTCGGTGTGGTTCCCGCCGATCTCTATCCTTCCGGGAGCGCTGAACAGCCGCTCCGGTCCTTTGAAAAAGGTCTCTTTGAATCTGATGCTGATATCTTCCATAGGTCCCTCCAGGTCCTGCGCAGAGTCATATATGATAATAACAAATCAGCGCCGCCGTTGTAAATATTCCGCGTTCATGGTAATATATCCTGAGAAAAGGAGATACGAAAATGTCTACTGGTGTATTGATCGCTCTTGGTGTCGTCCTGGTGGTCGTCATATCCGCTGTGGTCGCCGTCGTGGCGACGGTAAGCAGCTCCGCGGGACCTGCCATCGCAGTGCTTGAAGAGGAAGAAGACCGTTAGCATACTGCTGCTGCGGCCCATTTTGATGAGGACCCCGGTCCTCTTTCTTTATGAAGGAGAATCCGATGAAGCTTAACAACAGAAGGACCGTGCTGGTGGGACTGGCGTTCCTTTCGATCTGCGCATTCTGGCAGATGTACGACAACGTGGTGCCCCTGATCCTGACCCGGACCTTCCACATGAACGAGAGCCTTTCCGGCGTCATCATGGCGGCGGACAACATACTCGCTCTTTTCCTGCTGCCGTATTTCGGAGCCCTCTCCGACAGGACCGACACCAGGATCGGAAAGCGCATGCCGTACATACTCTTCGGCACCGGCTGCGCCGTGGTTCTGCTCAACATCATGCCGATGCTGGACAATTCGTACTACGCGGCTCCGACCCCGGCAAAGCAGGCGGCCTTCGTGGTGATACTGGGGCTTCTGCTCATCGCCATGGGCACCTACAGATCCCCCGCCGTCGCACTTATGCCCGACGTGACCCCCAAGCCTCTGCGCTCCAAGGCCAACGCCATCATCAACCTGATGGGCGCCGTGGGAGGCATCATCTATCTGGGGATCGCCGCTGCCGCCTATCCCAATTTGAAGACCGAGGGCCTCGCCCACGTCGATTACCAGCTGCTCTTCGTGGTGGTCTCCGCCATCATGTTCACCGCGGTCGGGGCGCTGTTCCTTACGATAAAGGAGCCTGAGCTCACCGCCCAGAACCGGGCGCTGGAAGAAAAGCATCCCGAGTGGAACCTGGCCGAGGACGACGGGTCCGGCGGGGAGGTCCTTCCCCCCGAGGTCAAGAAGAGCCTGGGCTTTCTGCTGGCTTCCATTGCCCTCTGGTTCATAGGCTACAACGGCATAACCACCTGGTTCACCACCTACGTCGCCGAGGTCATGGGACAGGGGCTGGGCGGAGCGTCCACCTGCCTTCTCATCGCCACCGCCGGGGCCATAGTCTCCTATATCCCCATCGGCGTCCTGGCGTCAAAGATAGGCCGGAAGAAGACCATCCAGGGTGGGATAATCCTGCTGGCGTCCTGCTTCGGCCTGGGATACTTCCTTACCACCACGTCAAAGGTGATCACCCCGGTCATGTTCGTGGTCTTTGCCCTGGTGGGCCTGGCGTGGGCCGCGATCAACGTCAACTCCCTTCCCATGGTCGTCGAGATGTGCAAGGGCTCGGACATCGGGAAGTTCACCGGTTATTACTATACCGCCTCCATGGCCGCTCAGGTCGTGACCCCGGTCCTGGCAGGCACCCTGATGAGGGCCATCGATTACAGGATCCTCTTCCCCTACGCCGCATTCTTCGTGCTCATGAGCTTCATGACCATGCTCATGGTCCGCCACGGGGACAGCAGGACGGGGGCGAAGACCGGACTTGAAGCCTACGAGGAGATGGACAGCTGATGCAGATCGTTCTTACTATAATCAAAATTTGTTTCTGGCTCTTCTTTCTGTGGATACTCCTGCTGACGGGCAGGCGCTGGCATCCCATGTGGCCGGAATTTCAGAAGTACCGCTACGCCCACAGAGGACTGCACGCAGAAGGCGCCCCCGAGAATTCCATCAGGGCCTTCGAGAGGGCGGTGGAGAAGGGCTACGGCGCCGAGCTGGACGTCCACCTGATGAAGGACGGTACCCTGGCCATCGTCCACGATTCGGACCTTGAGCGGGTGACCGGCAAAAAACTGATCATCGAGGAGCTCACACTGGAAGATCTGGAAGATCTCAGGCTCATGGGAACTGACCAGAGGATACCTCTCTTCGATCAGGTCCTCGAGATCTTTGAAGAGAAGGCTCCCCTGATCATTGAGCTCAAGACCTACAAAAACAACCATAAGGAGCTGGTAAAGGCGGTCCTGGCCAAGCTGGACGATTACAGAGGGGATTTCTGCGTCGAATCCTTCGATTACAGGGCGGTCGCTCTGGTCAGAAAGATGAGGCCCACCATCTGCAGGGGCCAGCTCTCCCAGGACTTCATCAAGAATCCGGCCCAGGGGGTGGGGTTCGTTCCCAGGTTCCTCGCCACCAATCTGCTGACGAACATCATCGCCGCTCCCGATTTCGTCGCTTACCGGTTCGAGGACCGGAAGATCTTCGCCAACACCCTGTGCTGCCGCGTCTGGCGGGTCCATCAGGTCAGCTGGACCATCAGGTCGATGGAGGATCTGCTGACGGCGGAAAAGGAGGGCTCCATCCCCATCTTCGAGAATTTCGAGCCCGGAACCAAATAGGGCGGAAAAGAGCCTTTGCCCTTGCAATTCCGCGCTTTTGTATTAAAATGTAATTCGGTCAAAGAACAGGGCTAAAGCCCGAGTACATAAAGAACAGGAGAAAAACAATGACAAGGATCGACATCTTTTCCGGATTCCTCGGAGCCGGAAAGACCACACTCATCAGAAAACTGATCAATGAAGCCTACGGCGGCCAGAAGGTCGTCCTCATCGAGAACGAGTTCGGCGAGATCGGCATCGACAGCGGTTTCCTCAAGGACGCCGGCATCGAGATCAAGGAAATGAACTCCGGATGCATCTGCTGCAGCCTGACCGGTGACTTCAAGGAAGCCCTCAACATGGTCGTCGAGCAGTATCATCCCGACAGGATCATCATCGAGCCCTCCGGGGTCGGCAAGCTCTCCGAGGTCGCGGCTGCGGTGGTCGCCACCGGCAATCCCGAGCTGGAGCTGGGCGGCCTGACCACAGTGGTCGACGCTTCAAAGTGCAAGATGTATCTTAAGAATTTCGGCGAGTTCTTCAACGATCAGGTGGAATCCGCCCACTGCATCGTCCTGAGCAGGACCGGAAAGATCGCTTCCGCCAAGGTGGAGGAGGCCCTGGCTCTGCTCCGCGAGCACAACGCCAAGGCCCAGATCATCACCGCCGACTGGGATGCCCTGACCGGCAAGGAGATCCTGGCAGCCGTCGACGGCAGGGACGCTCTCTCCGAAGAGCTCAAGGCCCTCATCGCAAAGCATGTCGCCGAAGAGGCCGAAGAGGATGACGACGACGATGACGACGAGTGCTGCTGCGGACATCACCATCATCACGATGATGACGAACATGATCACGATCACGAAGAGGGCGAGTGCTGCCACCATCATCACGACGACGAGGATCACGATCACGAAGAGGGCGAGTGCTGCCATCATCACCACCACGAAGAGGATCACGATCACGAAGAGGATGAGTGCTGCCACCATCACCACGACGAGGATCATGACCACGATGAGCACGAGCATCATCACCATCACCATCACCATCACCACGGCGAGCACGACGCCGACGAAGTATTCACCAGCTGGGGCTGCGAGACCGCAAAGCGCTTCACCAGGGACGGCCTCATGGAGTGCCTCAAGGCCCTCAACGACAGTGAGCGCTTCGGCATGGTCCTTCGCGCCAAGGGCATCGTAGCCGGAGAAGACGGCAAGTGGCTCCACTTCGACTTCACTCCCGAAGAGGAAGAGATCAGGGAAGGCGCCGCCGCTACCACCGGTCTGCTCTGCGTCATCGGAGCCGAGCTCAAGGAAGACGCAGTAAAGGAACTGTTCGGAGTATAAAATGGCAGAAGCTGTAGAAGTACCCGTATATCTTTTCACCGGTTTTCTCGAAGCCGGAAAGACCACCTTCATCCAGGAGACCCTGGCGGATCCCCGGTTCAACGCCGGCGAATCCACCCTGGTGCTACTCTGCGAAGAGGGCGAGGTCGAACTGGATCTGGACGCCCTCAAGGGCGACATCACCGTCGAGGTCATAGAGGACGAGGATCTTCTGAACCCCGTCAACCTTCAGATGCTCCTGACCAAGGCCGGGGCTGAGAGGGTAATGGTCGAGTACAACGGCATGTGGATGCTGGACACCCTGTTCGCCGCAATGCCCGAGAACTGGGTCGTCTATCAGGAGTTCAGCTTCTACGATACCGACACCTTCATCTCCTACAACACCAACATGCGCCAGCTGGTCTACAACAAGCTTCAGACCGCCGACTGCGTGGTCTTCAACCGCTTCAGCAGCAGCGCCGACAAGATGGAGCTCCACAAGATCGTGAGAGGCTGCTCCAGAAGGGCCGAGATCATATACGAGTATCCCGACGGAGAGACCGAATACGACGACATCGAGGACCCGCTCCCCTTTGACCTTGAGGCTCCCATCGTCCAGATCGAGGACATGGACTACGCCATCTGGTACAGGGACATGGGCGAGGAGATGGACAAGTATCAGGACAAGGTCGTAAGGGTCAAGGGCATCACCGGCAACGCGGTGGGGCTTCTGGGCGGCAGCTTCATCATCGGCCGCGAGGTCATGACCTGCTGCGTCGAGGACATCCGGATGGCCGGACTGGTCTGCGAGTGGAACGGTCCCCGTCCCCAGAAGGGGAGCTGGATCTGGGTCACCGCGTCCATCAACATCCAAAAGCACAAGGCCTACGGCATGAAGAAGGGCCCGGTGCTCAAGGTCAAGAAGATCGAGAATGCTGAAGAGCCCGATCAGACCGTGGCGACGTTCTATTGATAAGAAAGCATTATGAGCGCATTTGTTAAGCACCAAACTGAATACGCGGCGCCTGAGACCGCTGTGCAGCCCCTCATTTTAAAGGATGAGGATCCAGCGCGCACCTTCAGGCTCACAATGCTCATGCGCTCCATGCTGATGCGAATGCCCATGCACATGTGCGGCATGCAGACATTTGTAAATATCCGCTGACATAAAAAGGACCGGCTTCCATAAGGAGGCCGGTCCTCTGTTTTAGGAAAAAGAGAGGAAAAGATGGAAGTCAAAAAAGGCAGGCCTGCGGCCCTGCTCCCCATAGGAGTTTTCCTGGTGCTCTACCTGGGTCTGGGGATCCTTTTCGAATACGTGATGAAGATCCCCATGGGTTTCTACAACGTGCCCATAGTGGTAGTATTCATGATTGCTCTGGCGGCCGCCTGCTTTCAGGAGAGAAAGGGGACCATCGACGACAAGATCGCGCTGATGGCCAGGGGGATCGGCCAACCGGACATCATCACCATGATACTGATCTTCCTCACCGCCGGCATATTCGTCGGGGTGGTGGGAAGGTCTTCCGCAGAGAGCGTGGCCTATTTCATACTATCGGTCATGCCCGCAAGATACGCTGCGGCGGTCCTGTTCATCATCAGCTGTGTGGTCTCGGTGTCCATGGGGACCTCCGTCGGGACGGTGACCCTGATCATGCCCATCGCCATGGCGGTCTCCGGGGCTTCCGGCTTCGCCCTTCCTCTGTGCGCGGGCTCCGTCGTGGGAGGCGCCATGTTCGGGGACAATCTTTCGTTCATCTCGGACTGCACCATCGCGGCCTGCAACGGGCAGGGGTGCACCATGAAGGAAAAGTTCATGAAGAATATCAGGCTGGCATTCCCCGCGGCTGCGGCTGCCCTCGTCCTGATATTGATCTTCTCGGTCAGGACCTACACCGGAGGGGCGGTCAGCGGCGAGTACGACCTGATCCAGGTCATACCCTACGTGCTGGTGCTGGTCTGCGGCATCGCCGGGCTCAACGTTTTCGCGGTGCTCTTCATCGGCATCGCCAGCGGAGCTTTGATCGTACTTCTGACCGGCGCCAATACACCGGTGGGGCTTCTCAAGGGAGCGGGATCCGGCGTCGCCTCCATGTACGAGACGACCATCGTCGCCCTGATGGTCTCCGCTCTCTGCGCCCTGATCAGGGAGAACGGAGGTTTTGAGGCCCTGCTCTCGTGGATAAAGGCAAGGTTCAGGGGAAGAAGGGGAGGCCTGATCGGCATGGGCCTTCTGGTTGGCGCCATGGACATCGCCACCGCCAACAACACCGTAGCCATCGTAATGGCCAGCCCCATCGCAAGGCAGATGCGCGAGGAGTACGGTATCAGCGCCCCCAAGGCGGCGTCGATCCTCGACACGTTTTCGTGCATCTTCCAGGGGATGATCCCCTACGGAGCCCAGATGCTGGTCGCGGTCTCCACAGCGGCGTCCCTGGGTTCTCCATTGAGCGCCTTCGACGTGATCCCTTACCTCTTTTATCCCTACATGCTCCTGATCTGCTCGCTGATCTCGATCATATTCGGAAAGAACACCGACGATTGACCGCTGACTGGCCGCTCAACTCCTCTTATGCGGAATAAAAATACCGGGCCCCGCATCTGCGGGCCCGGTGATCTGTTTTTTGCCTATTCGATCGTGATGTCGTGATCCCTGAGATGGGCCTTGATCGCGTCCATGCTCTCCTCGCTGATCACATGCTCGATGCGGCAGGCGTCGTCGGTCGCGGTCTTTTCGTCCACTCCCAGGTCCATAAGGATCCTGCTCAATATGCGGTGGCGCTGATAGATGCGCTCCGCCAGCTCTCTGCCCGATCCGGTGAGGGTGATGTAGCCCGAACCGTCGACGACTATGTATCCGTCCTTCTTCAGGATGCCCATCGCTCTGGAAACGCTGGGCTTGGAATAGTTCATCTCTTCACTTATATCTATCGATCTGACGTTCTTGAGCTTTTCACTGAGGATGAGTATGGTCTCAAGATACATCTCGCCTGATTCCTGTATAGCCATTGGAATTCTCCCTTCAGGATTTTTATATATACTAACATTTTTGACGTGGCTGTTCAAGCGGAGGAAGCCGCTGCATGCTCATCGTGCGAAAAATGTGATATTATTTGTCTGAAAAACAGATATTACGCAAAAACTTTTTGATTGAAAAGGCGGTTAGCCTATGCTAAAATCATGAAGAATCAAAAAAGCCTGCCGCCTTCAGCAGCAGTACATGATAAAAGGCCCGCCTGATCTCAGGCGGACTGTTTATTATCGGGATCTGTTAGTTTAAACTAACGAAGGTAAGCAGGACAAAACTCTTGGCGCTAAAAAAGGCGCCATATATCGATCCACGAGGTTAGCTTAAGCTAACAAAATGAACCGTTTCATTCGAAAGGAGAAACAGCATGAAAAAGATCACTGCATCCCTGCTGTCCCTTGCCATGATCCTCTCTGCCCTTGCCTTCGCCCCGGCGGCGGCTTTTGCGGCGGACGATGAGATCTACGTCCTGATGAACATCCCCTACGGGGATTTCTACGGATCCGAGAACGCGGTGGATGCCCTGTCCTCCGCAACTCTGGCGGGAAAAGCGCGCAACGTCAACGTGAACGGAGCATCCTATCATCAGAGCGAAGCCGCCGTCAATGAGGAAGGCATAGCGGGCGTTACCTATCCCGTTAAGACCACTCAGGCCCAGCTCGACGCACTGCTGGCTGCAAATGAAGGAGCAAAGCAGGTCACCGGCGCTGATGAGATTTCTTATGAGATGAACGTCCGCGGCACCATGACCACCTTCACTCTTTCCGGCAGCGGAGCCCTTCAGGAGGCTCCTTCCTATTCCTATTACGTTCTGAGCGAGGCTCCTTCCGTCTGCAAGACCATGACCGTAGAGAACGGAAAGCCCGTATTCGGAGCTGCGGCGGGAAGCTTCAGCGACGGTGAGGTCACCGCCCAGGTCAAGGCTCCCGGCGGCCATACCTCCATAGAATTCACCCTCGAAGGCGCAGAGATCGCAGCTGCGGACGTCAGCGCGGTCACCGTCACCACCACCTCCGGCACCTACGCACTGCACCACGTGACCAACATCTGGAGAGGCATCGAGCTGGGCTGGGATCTGACCGACCTCGATCTCGGCGGAGAGACCATCACCTCGATCCGCTACTACATGAAGGACGGCAGCGTCACCGATTACAGCACCCAGATCGCCATCCCCGACTGCGGATATGTGCTGATGAACATCCCCTACGGCGAGTTCTACGAAGCTGAGGGAGTCAGCGGAGTGGACGGCGTCACCAGCGCCACCAAGTCCAAGACCCGCGCCGGCAATCTGGCGGCAGGCACTTATCACAAGGACCCCGAAGGCAGCGATATCACCGGCATCACCTTCCCCGTGTTCGTCTCCGACATGAGCGTCCTCGAAGGACTGACACAGGTCACCGATGACGCATCCCTCTCCATCACCGTGACCCTGAGAGGCCAGGAGAGCACCACCGTCTACGAAGGCAGGGACGCCCTCTTTGAGAACGCCGACCACGCCTACTACCTGCTCAGCGAAAAGCCTGCCCGCTGCAAGGCCCTCACTGTAAAGGAAGACGGAAGCTTCAGCTTCGGCCCCGTGGGCGGCAGAGCAGCCTCTAAGGAAGGCGCGGAGGCCTCCATCACCTACAACGGCCACCACACCGATATCGAGATCTCTCTTGAGAACACCGAGGGCATCGAGAAGGGCGACGCCGTCAGCGCTGTGGTCCTCACCGATTCCGAAGGGAACAAGTACGGTCTGCATCACGTGACCAACATCTGGAGAGGCACCGAGCTGGGCTGGAACGAGGACGAGCTGGACATGGCCGGAAAGACCATCACCAACGTCCGCTACTACACCACCGCCGGCATCACCGATTATCCCGTGAACATCCAGATCAAGGAAGTCGGAAAGCAGTTCACCGACGTTAATTATGAGTCCTGGTCCGGCGACGCCATCACCTATGTGGCCAAGAACGGCATCTTCAGCGGCGTAGAGACCGAGACCTTCGCTCCGAAGAAGGTCATGACCAGAGGAATGGCCGCTCAGGTCCTGCTCAACATGAGCGGAGCCAGAGCCTCCGCGGGCGAGTCCGCATTCACCGACGTGACCGCGGAAAACTGGTACTGCGCGGCGGTCAACTGGGCAGCCTCCCAGGGCATCATCGACGGTTACGAGGACAAGACCTTTAAGGGCGAAAACAACGTGACCCGCGAGCAGCTGGTCGCCATGCTCTACAGGTTTGCCGAGAAGCAGGGCAAGGACGTCACCGCCAACGCGGCGGCGGAGCTCAGCTTTGAGGACGCTTCCTCCGTCAAGGACTATGCTCAGCAGGCCATGAAGTGGGCCGTCGGAAACGGTCTCATCGAAGGGGACGGCGGAAGGCTCAGCCCCGGCGCCAATGCTACCAGAGAGCAGGTCGCCATGATCATGATGCGCTTCAGCCAGCTGATGAAATAGGGCGGCCTTTGTGATACAATAGGCCCAGCCTTAAGTCACAGGATGTGGCTGCATCCGAAAGAAGATCGTGCCGGAGGGGCCTTCCCTCCGGCATTTTGAACAGAAGCAGGGCGGCCTTTACGCAAGGCTGCATATGATAAAAGTGGACCGCAGACCTTTCGCAAGATACATCTTAATAGCCCTCGTCCTTTGCCTTCTGGTCCTTTCGGGCTGCGGGGCGGAAAAGTCCCCGGCATCCGGGCAAAGGGCAGAGGATGCAGTCAGGCCTTCATCTCAGGGTCAGGCTGCAAGCGAGCATGACAATGCCCTTCGCGAGGCTTCCATAAGCTTTTTTGCCATGGACACCTTCATGGAGATCAGGGCCTTCGGCGCTGACGACGCCCTTCTCGCATCCGTCGAGGAAGCGGTGGAGGATCTTGAAAAGAGGATCTCGGTGACCGTCCCGGACAGCGAGATATCGGTCCTGAACAAAGAGGGCAGGGCGGCCCTGTCTGAGGTCCCCGCAAGGATGCTCAAAAGAGGCCTTGAGCTTTGCGATATCACCGGCGGAAGGCTGGATCTTTCCATTTATCCGGTGGTCAGGGCCTGGGGCTTCACCACGGGAGAGCACAGGATCCCGCAGCAGAGCGAGCTTTCGGCCCTTCTTGAAAAGGTGGACTATACGAAGATCTCCCTCTCCGGCAGCGAGGCTTCGGTGGAGGAGGGCATGGAGATCGACCTGGGCAGCGTCGGCAAGGGCTTTGCCGCGGACCTGATCAGCGGGATGCTGACAGAGGGCGGTGTAAAGAGCGCCCTGATAAACCTGGGCGGCAACGTCCAGACCATCGGCGCCAAGCCGGACGGCTCCCTTTGGAAGATCGCGGTCCAGGATCCCAGGAGCGCGGGGATCATCGGCGTTGTCGAGACCGAAGGGCAGGCGGTGGTCACCTCGGGGGGATACGAGCGGTATTTCGAAGGCGAGGACGGCACGGTCTACTGGCACATCATGGACCCTGAGACCGGAGCCCCCGCAAGGAGCGGTCTGATCTCCGCCACCGCCATCGGCAGCGAGGGCATGTACTGCGACGCCCTGTCCACGGCCCTTTTCGTCATGGGCGAGGAGGAAGCTCTGAGCTTCTGGAGGGAGAGGGGAGATTTTGAGATGATACTGGTCACCGACGACGGCAGGATGCTGGCAAGCGCCGGGCTCAGGGGCCGCTTCTCTGCCCAGCCCGGATCCGGATACGAGCTTCATTTCATAGGAGATGGAAAATGATAAGGACCAGGACCTGGATCGTCATACTGGCCGCGTTGGCAGCAGTCCTCGCTCTTCTGTCCTTCTTTTCTCTTACCGCAAAAAAAGAAGGAAAGACGGTCCAGATCCTTCAGGACGGGGTCGTCATCGAGGAGATCGACCTTTCCGCCGTCACCTCGGAGCGTTCGTTCACGATTGAATGGACAGGCGGAGGCTCGAACCTTATAACCGTCCAGCCGGGCAGGATCAGGGTCACTGAGGCGGACTGCCCCGACCGGGTATGCGTGGACCAGGGATGGCTGTCGGATCAAGCCGCTCCCATCGTCTGCATGCCCCACAGGCTGATGATCAGGATAAAGGACAGCGGCGGCCCTGACGCCGTGTCCCAGTAGGAGGCCTTATGAACGCAAAGAGGATAACGACCATGGGCCTTCTCACCGCCGTCGCCCTGATAATCTTCGTCATAGAAGCCCAGATCCCGCCTCTGGTGCCGGTCCCGGGGGTAAAGCTGGGCCTCGCCAATATAATCACGGTCTACGCCATGTTCGCCCTGGGTCCTCGGGACACCTTCATGATCCTGATGGTCAGGATCGTTCTCGGCAGCGTCTTCGCAGGCTCCCTGATGTCCATGCTCTTTTCTCTGGGCGGGGGGATCTGCTGCTTTCTGGTCATGCTCTTTCTTAGAAGGATCCTCTCCCCGGACCAGATCTGGATCTGCAGCGTCATAGGCGCCATGGCCCACGGCATCGGCCAGATGGCCGTGACCGTCTCCGTCTACCGCACCGGCCAGCTTCTGATCTACCTTCCCGTGCTGATGCTGTCCGGCATGATCGCCGGCGCCTTCACCGGCATGTGCGCCCAGCTGGTAGTTAAAAGGATGAAAAGTATAAAGTGAATACTTCTCACGGACCGGATCCTTTCGGTATGCCGGTATACAGATGCTGTCACTTCCCGCGGTGATAGACGCTTGCGGATCCGGGCCTGTCTGATCATCGTCCCAATGCCTTTTCGAAATGATCGTTGAACCTGCGGATCGCCTCTTTGCTTATATCGTCATCCGGCTCGAGCATGTCGAAGGCATGAAGATCCGTCGGATAAACGTCAGCCTCCGCGGGAACACATTTCGCGCGGTTTAAATTGAAGCATTGCCGGGCTTATGCTACAATCTTTATATAAGGGAAAGTGTTTTTCTGCGCGTAGAAAGGAGCGGGGCTACGGGAAGTAAATTGGTAAAAATGGTCATAATCCTGGGCGTACTGCTCCTGGCGGGCTGCTCTGCGAAAGGCGTCATCCCCGGAAAGGATCCGGACGTAAAGAACGGCGCGGCAGACGGCAGCGTCTCGGCCTGCGGCCAGCTATACGTGAAAGAGGGCAGGCTGGTCGATGAGAAAGGCGAACCCTTTCAGCTTCGCGGCATGAGCAGCCACGGCCTCTGCTGGTATCCCGAGTACATCAACGCCGGGGCCATTAAGGCCGTAAAGGAGGCCGGGGGGAACGTCTTCCGCGCGGCCATGTACACCGAGCCTCAGGGGGGCTATCTTTCCGATCCCGAAAAAAACACGAGGCTGGTCATCGAGGCGATAGAGAACGCCAAAGCCATGGATATGTACGTCATCGCCGACTGGCACATCCTTGACGACGGCGATCCGAACGTACATCTCGAGGAAGCCATCACCTTCTTCGACCGCATCGCCTCGTTCTACGCGGGCGATCCTGCGGTGATATACGAGATATGCAACGAGCCCAACGGGGTCGGCTGGGACGAGATCAAGGCCTACGCCTACGCCATGATACATGTCATAAGGCAGTATTCACCCGACGCCATAATCATAGTGGGGACCCCGTCCTACTCGTCGGATCTGGCAGGGCCCCTGACGTCTCCCGTCGAAGCCGAGGGCCTTCTTTATGCTTATCACTACTACGCCGGCGAGCACGACGATTTCAAGGGGCTGAGAAAGGCCGAAGAGAGCGGCCTTCCCGTCTTCGTCTCCGAGTGGGGAGTGGGAAGAAAGCGGGGGCAGCCCGCGCTGAGCGAAGCCCGGGAGTTCATAGACTGGATGAATGAAAAGGGCATAAGCTGGTGCGCCTGGTCGCTCTGCAACAAGGATGAGACCTATTCCGCCTTAAAGCCCGAATGTACCGCCCTGAGCGGCTTTGCCGAGGAGGATCTCACAGAGTCCGGAAGTCTTTATTTCAAAGGGATGAAGGGCTCCGGCGGTCAAATGTAGCGCTCGCTTGGGGCGCAGCTGCCTTTACGGCTGTATACCCTGATCACAATGCAGGACTCCGGTCCTGTTTTTGTTTTGGGCACGCGGAAGAGGCCTTATAATATGTGCAAAGCTTTCGAAATGATCAAACAGAATATTGACGGGAAGGAGTAATTCTGTTAATATTATAATTAATTAGGGGAAGATTTTTTGCGATGCGAAAGACTTCCCCGATCATCCGGTGAAAGACAGATGCTGCGCTGCGGAAAGCAAAGCACAGTTCTTTCATCTATGTCTATACTGTCTTTGATGATTCAATGAAGGAGGTTCAATAAAGCGATGATTTCCAAACCAAGGACCGCCCTGCGCGTGATCCTTATGCTGGCTCTTTGCCTTGCTTTCTTCAGTTGCACGGTCTTCGCGGCCAGCAGCTTCGAATTCAAGCTCGATGACTACGATGACGGAAACGGAGCTCTGCTCAAAGTCTATCCCAATGATGAGGACGGCACGGCGGAGATCGCCATCATTGGCGTCAGATCGGCAAGCCCCAACAGCTATGATCTCGTGATCCCTGCCACCATACCAGACGGCGGTGATTCATATACGGTGACGTATATTCTAGCGGATCCCGATGCGTCGAACGGCTGCGCCCTGACCCCGGATTCCATAGGTGTCCTCAGAAGTATAAGTGTTCCGGATACAGTGACCGGCATCGCGGGCAATCTGTTCCGCTGGAACAAAACGGAGAATGGCACCATGCTGGATTATCTCAAGATAAGCCAAAGCGGCGTGAATCTCAGTCTGCCCGATACCGAGTCCGTGCTCGAGACCATCCCCGGCTTCATCAGCGACAATTACGGTGAAGACGGCTGCTATTACGCGGGAAAGACTCTGGTAAGAGTCGATCCCGACTTTGAAGGCGACGTGGAGGTAAAGGAGGGGACCGTCAGCATCCTCGCCTCGGCCTTCGAGGGCTGCACAGGCATAGAAAAGGTCACCCTGCCTTCTTCTGTCGAGTATCTCGCTACCAGGGCCTTTGCGAACAGCTCGGTCACCGAGGTAAATATACCCGCCGGTCTCACAGACCACGGCGATCAGATATTCAGCTACACCTTCTACAGATGCGAGGATCTTGAGACCGTGAGCTTCGATGATGGCTGTGAGCTCTACAAGATAGGATACTGCGCTTTCATGGGCTGCGAGAGCCTTGAGGGTATAGACCTCTCAAATGTCGGCGGCATAGAGGGTCTCGCTTTCGCGGGGGCCTTTGACGGAAGCGCGGAGCTGAACATCAGGCCCGAACAGCTGCTTTCTTCTCCCGGTCATTTCGCCGCCGCGGGCATCAAGACCCTCGTCTTCGGCGAAAATGAGGATGAGGACGGCAGCACGAATATCTATACCGAAACATTCAGAGACTGCGTGGATCTTACGAGCGTCACTCTGAGCAGCTCGGTGAAAAGACTGTACGCGGGCGCCTTCGAGGGCTGCACCTCTCTTGAGGATGACATACTTGCCCAGGAAGACTGCGCGATCGAATATCTGGATTTCCGCAGCCTGGCGAATACGGGCATGACCGAGGTCACCCTGCCTGAGTCTTTGACGAGCACGAGCGGCGCGGTCTTCGCGTATAACCCGCAGCTCGTTACCTTCAATATAAGATCGGAAGGGCTGAGTGCAACCATGTTCTCCCTGCTCAATCATATGGGCGACGGCGGAGACTCTAATTACAAGACGGGGACCACGACAGACAGCTCCTCTCAGTACTACTGCTATCAGCCGGAAAAGAACGGCCACACCTTCGCGACGACTATCAACATCTACTGTGATACGTATATTAATTACAGAGAACAGCCGTACCTTGAGACCGTCAATTTCAAGTATGGGGTCAAGAAGATCGACAGTGTCATGTTCCAGTTCTGCCCGGCTCTCTCGGCGGTGAACTTCGACTATCCGGAGGCTCTTGAGATCATAGGCGAGTCAGCATTTCTGTTCTGCCCCGGCCTGCACAGCTTCCCCTTCGAGGAACTGACGGGTCTGAAGAGCATCGGATCAAGAGCGTTCATGCTGGATTCCGCGTTTTACACTGCGTCTGCTGTCGCGGGCTTCAGCGACGCCCGCAAGGACTACGGTCTTACCGGCGCTCTCGACCTTTCGAAATGCACCTCTCTTGAGACGCTCAGCGGCCTCTGCTTCTATTCGCAGTATCATGTGACTTCGGTCAAGCTGCCCGCCAGCGTCACTCAGCTGGCCAGTAATGGCAGTTTCCTCTGCCATTTCATGCAGATGGCTTCGCTCAAGAGCTTTGAAGCGGACTGCCCCGCTTCCGCGATGCCCGCTCCTCTGTCCAATTACTTTTACTGCAAGCCGGATAACAACTATATCTACCTCGACAGTCCGGAATACGACGGCACCTTCAGCGTGAGCGTCGGCAACGAGGTCCTCGAGACCATAATCATGCCTCATGCGGGAAACATCAGCTCCGGCCCTTATTTCGTGACCTTCACGGCACTTAAGAGCGTGACCCTCGGAGAGACGGAGCAGATATCTACCATCAACTTCGTGAACTGCGTCGGCCTGGAGGAAGTGCATCTGCCTGACGCCACCGAGATCGGGAGCTATGCTTTCTTCAACACTCTGAACCTTAAGACCGTCGATGCTCCCAAGGTGGAAACGGTGGGCTTCCAGGCCTTCATGGGCTCAGGCATAGAAGAGATCTCGCTGCCCGCGGCAAAGACTCTGGGCGAAAATGTCTTTATGTTCTGCCCCGAGCTTGAGACCGTCTCCCTGCCGTCCCTTGAGACCATCGAGAAAAACCTGAGCAAGGATGAAGAGGGCAATATCACCTCCGACTGGGGCAACAAGCTGTTCTTCCATGACTATGAGCTCAAAGAGGTCGACTTGGGCGAGATTACGGAGATCCCCAAGTACTGCTTCTTCAATACCGGTCTTGAGGAGATAGCGATCCCCGCCGGAGTCACCGTCGGAGATTTCGCCTTCAGCGAATGCCCCGACCTTAAGACCGTCGTGATCGAAGAGGGCGTGACCGAGCTGGGCAAGTTCGCCTTCGCCAACTGCAGCAAGCTCGAGAAGGTATCTCTGCCCTCGACCCTGACCACTGTCAACTGGGCCGCCTTCAAGATAGGCTACGATTCCAACACCATGGCCTCGACTTCGAGCGAGCATTTGGACATCGCTCTGCCCGAGAGCCTGACCCTGATCGAGGACGACGCCTTTGCCGGCAGGCAGGTCGATCTCCTGCTGCAGAGCGAGCCCGAATTCGAGATGGTTCATCCCACCGACAAGCAGATCAACATGTCCACCAGAGAGGATATCGTCGCCCTCAAGCCCGTCGGTGAAGGCTCGGTCATCTACTATGTCGACGAAGGCACTAAGACCTGCGCCGAGAACTACAGAGACCAGTTCACCGACGATGAGGGACTGCCCGTAAAGCCCTGTCCCGAAGATCTTGCGATGATCATCGAAGGCGCTCCCGAAACAGTAAAGGCCGGAGAAGATCTCGACCTTTCGGAGATGATCGTAACAGTCGCCGGCATCGGGCTCTCTGAAGACGAATACGAGCTGGATTACGACAAGAGCGACAAGACCCTCGGTGAAAGGGACGTCAATGTGACGACCCTCGGTACATATGCCGGAAGAAAGGACAATACCGTCAAGGCCATGAGCATCTTCGCCGAAGAGAAGAGCGGCGAGGTGTTCGCTCTGCTGGATGACGAAGCTCTCAGTTCCGTCTTTACCGTCAATGTCTACGACGAATACACCGTTGAGTTCGTTCCCGGTGAAGGAGCCGGTGAGATCGAGCCCCAGACCGTCAGGAGCGGCGAAACGGCGGAAGAGCCAGAAGCCCCCGAAAGGGAGGGCTTCGTGTTCGGAGGCTGGTTCACCGACGAGGCGTGCGCTGAAAAGTATGACTTCTCCGCGCCGGTCGAAGGCGACCTCACCCTTTACGCCAAGTGGACGGAGGAAGGCGAAGAGCCTGCGCCCCTTTACACTATAAAGGTCAGCGGAGGCACAGCCGACAAGGATGAGGCCGAAGAGGGCGAGACCGTGACCGTAACGGCTGACAGCAAGAGCGGCTATGAGTTCGACAAGTGGGCCGTCGTCACGGGCGCAGCCATCCTGGAGAGCGAGACTTCGAAGGAGACCAGCTTCGAGATGCCGGCAGGCGACGTCGAGCTCAAGGCAGAGTTCAAGAAGAAGTCCTCTTCAGGCAGCACCGGAGACAGCAGCCCGACCTATCCTATCGAGACCGCAGAGGCCGAGAACGGCAGCGCCGAGGTAAGATCCGGCGCCAGCGTGGGCAGCAAGGTCACCGTTACCCCCAAGCCCGACGAGGGCTATGAGACCGCAGGTGTCACCGTAAAGGACGGGAAGGGCAACGAGATCAAGGTCACCGATAACGGCGACGGCACCTACAGCTTCATCATGCCGGCAGGCAGGGTGACTGTAACGCCCGAGTTCCGCCAGAAGACCCCCGGCGCTCACGAGTGCCCGGCTTCCACCTTCAGCGACGTTGATCTTGACGCCTGGTACCACGAGTCCGTCGATTACGTGGTGAACAACGGCCTGATGGAAGGCGTGGGCGGCGGCAGGTTCGCTCCCAAGGCGACCACCACCAGAGCCATGATAGTTACCATACTTTGGCGTCTGGAAGGCCAGCCCGCGGCTGAGGGCGAGATACCCTTCACCGATGTTCCCGAAGGCAAGTGGTTCAGCGAGCCCATCAAATGGGCGGCCGAAAACGGCGTCGTCGAAGGCTACGGCAACGGCCTCTTCGGCCCGAACGACTACATCACCCGCGAGCAGTTCGTTACCATCCTCTGGCGCTACGCGCAGCTGAAGGACAAGGACGTCTCCGTCGGCGAGGACACCAATATCCTCAGCTACGACGACGCTTTCGACATCAGCGAATGGGCGATGCCCGCGATGCAGTGGGCCTGCGGCAGCGGCCTGATGGAAGGACGCAGCGAGTCTGTGCTCGCTCCCCAGGGCAATGCCAGCAGGGCGGAGGCGGCGACCTTCTTCATGCGCTTCGCGGATATGATGAAGTAGTCCGAAAGACCTGAAGCTTCAAGACAAAAAGACCGGGACTCCCGCGGGAGTCCCGGTCTTTTCATAACGATCTTTTTGATCCGGAGCTTCTTCTGTCCGGGTCTTCAGATGTACCTTTTGATCTCGATGTAGAGCCTTCCTTTGCGGCTGGTCCCACCGACGGAGGAGAGGACCGCCTTGCCCTTGCCCCGCATGGTGATCCGGTCGCCTTCGTCCGGCTGGTAGTCGGGCTTGAGGCACTGAAGACCGTTGACCGCGACCAGCCCCATGCGTATCGCCTCCTGGGCCTTGCCGCGAGAGAGCCTGAAGGCCGAGGCGCAGACCGCGTCCAGCCTCACCGAGGCTACCGAATCCCGGATATCCTCGGTCCTGACTTCCGAGGGCTTCAGGGATGAAAGAGGCCGCACCGAGCAGGTGAGGCTCGCTCTTCCGGCCTTGGAATACTCGGAAGCGATGTATTCCGCCATATCCTTGAGGACGATGATGTGGCAGCCGTCTTCCCTTACTATGATGTCTCCGGTAACGTCCCGCTCTATCCCCAGAGCCATCAGGGAGCCCAGATAGTCCCGGTGGGAGAGCCTGGGCGATCCTTTGGGTACGGTCACGTCCAGCAGGGCGAGGGGGCCTTCGTCTCCTTTGGCGTAGTCCACGTCCAGGTACTCGGGAAGAAATACCGCGATCCTTCTTTCGGCATCTTCATAGCCTCCCCAAAGAAGGGGAAAGGCGCCAAGATGCCTGCAGTACTGCACGGCAAGGGCGCACTGCCTGCTGTCGAGGAACCCGGTGTGGGTCAGTATGTCTTTGTTTCCGGAGGCCTGGAGCTTGTCGCTCAGGACTGCCTCCAGCATCCTGTCTTCTTTTTCGCTTGTCTGGTTCACTTGATATCCTCCGGGGCGGGACCGCCCTGCATCCTAAGGCTCAGCAGGGCCGAGTCCCGTCCGCTCGCCCAGAGAGGGCAGGTCTTCCCTGTGGCTTCTGATGACGTTCTCTATCTCTTTTCTGGCGGCTGCAGTCTCGTCGTGAAGCTCTCTTGACGACATGCGGCGCACTCCGAGTCTCAGGGCGCAGAGCTGGATCAGCCCGTCCGAGCTCACCACACAGACCGAATAGCTGCGGCTCATCTCGTGGATCAGTTTCTCGATCCTCATGTCGGCGCTCTCATCCTCCATGGTGTAGACCACGTGGATGCCTCCGGCGTCTTCCTTTCTTCCGGGATTGTCCTTCTGCTTGTACGCGTCGAACACCAGTATGAGCTCGCAGCCCTTGTAGGCCTGATACTCAACCAGCACGTCGATGAGCTTCTGCCTGGCCCCGTCGAAGCCCTCCGGGACCAGCTTCTTCAGCTCGTCCCAAGCGTAGATAACGTTGTAGCCGTCGACGATGTAGTAGTCCTTCTTGCGGGGCGCGGCAGGCTTAGGAGGCTTTCCGTAGTCGGTGATGACCGAGGTGAACCGGGGCTGGCGGGTCTTTCCGAACTCCCTTTCCATGATGGCCTGAAGCTCGCGCTCGTCCAGGTCCAGGTTTCTCGTCCTGACCTTTGGTGCGGAGGCCTCTTCGGGACGGGAGCCTTCAAATCTCAGGCCGCTGTCCATGTGCATCAGCTCGTCGGCAAGATCCCACTTGATGTTGACCCCGGCGCCGTGAGAACAGAAGACCGAGTCTGCGGGGTTTTCGATGTCCCTGTTGGGATCGTATCCGATCTCTTCGACGACCTTTTCGGTGTTTCTGCAGGGGTAGTAGCCCGCCGGTCTGCAGAAGAGCTTGCCGCGGCCCTTGGTATAGGCAAGCAGGGTGGTCAGATAGCCCTGCATGGCGGAGACCGGGGCTCTTCCGGTGACGGACATCATCTCGCCGGTCTCGGCGCCCATCTCGAACTCGGCCTGCATGGTCTTAAGGTCTCCGATGGCCCGGCCTATGAGCTCGGCGGGGACCAGGAGCCTGAAGGCGTAGTAGGGCTCCAGGAGCACGTTGTCTGCCTTCATCAGGCCCTGGCGGACCGCTCTGATGGCGGCCTGCCTGAAGTCTCCCCCTTCGGTGTGCTTGAGGTGTGCTCTTCCCGCGATCAGGGTCATCTTTACGTCGGTCAGGGGGGAGCCGGTGAGCACGCCCACGTGGTGCTTTTCGGCCAGGTTGAACAGTATGAGCCTCTGCCAGTTGCGGTCGAGGAGGTCCTCGCTGCAGGCGGTGTCAAGATAGATCCCGGATCCGGGTGGAAGGGGCTCCAGCAGCAGATGGACCTCGGCGTAGTGCCTTAAGGGCTCGAAGTGGCCGGCGCCCTCCACCGGGGAGGCGATGGTCTCCCTGTACATGATCCTGCCGTTGTCTATCCTGACCCTGATGTCGAAACGGTCCAGGATGATCTGCCTTAAGACCTCGATCTGGATCTCGCCCATGAACTGAGCCTGGATCTCCTCGTGTCTGCTGTTCCAGACGATGCACAGCATCGGATCCTCTTCGGTGAGGACCGAGAGCTTTCTGAAGACCTCCCTGGAGTCGGAGCCTTCGGGAGGGAGTATCCTGTAGGAGAACACGGGCTCCAGCATGGCGGCGGGGCTGTCCTCTTCAAATCCCAGGCCCTGGCCCGCGTAGGTCGCGGAGAGCCCGGTGACCGCGAAGACCTGGCCGGGGAGGGCGTGGTCTCTCTGCTCGTACCGCTGGCCCGAATAAAATCTGAGCTGGGTGATCTTTTCCGTCAGCTCCTGCGGCTTTTCGTCACCCTCGCCGGGAGCGGCCTGGGGAGCGTAGGTCAGGTTCTGTCTTACGGAGAGCTCTCCTCCGGTCAGCTTGATCCAGGTGAGCCTGCTTCCGGCCTCGTCTCTGGTGATCTTGAAGACCCTGGCGCCGAAGCTCTCGGGGAAGGGCGGCGCCCACATGTACTTCTCCATGCCCTCGATGAATCCGTCGACTCCGTCCATCTTCAGGGCGGAACCGAACCAGCAGGGGAAGACCTTCCTCGCCCTGATGAGGGCGCGGATGTACATGTCGTCCAGGACGCCGGTCTCAAGGTATCTCTCGAGGGCGGGCTCGCAGCTCATGGCGGCGGCCTCCGCGAGGTCGGAAGTCCCCTTGAAGTCGATGCATCCCGGGCCCAGCCTCTTCTGAAGCTCCGCCATTATGTCTTCCCAGGACCTTTCGCACTGGTCCATCTTGTTGACCCAGATGAAGGTGGGGATGGAGAAGCGCTCAAGAAGGGTCAGCAGGGTCTCGGTGTGGGCCTGGATGCCGTCGGGCCCGCTGATCACCAGTATAGCGTAGTCAAGTACGGACAGGGTCCGCTCCATCTCCGCGGAGAAATCCATGTGGCCGGGAGTGTCAAGAAGGGTAACATCAAAAGGACCCATGGTGAAAAGGGCCTGTTTGGAGAATATTGTGATGCCCCGTTCCCTCTCGATCCTGTGGGTGTCGAGATAGGCATCCTTATGATCGACCCTTCCTGCGGTCCTGATCCTGCCGCTCTTGTACAGCAGGGCCTCGGACATGGTCGTCTTTCCGGCATCCACGTGGGCGAGAAGGGCGAGTACGATATTGCTGTTCATGAAAAGATTATATGAAAACGGGAGGATCAATGCAAGTGAAGAGCAGGGCGGCAAGACCCGGCCAATATAAAAACGGCGCCCGGCGGGGCGCCGCTGACAGACTAGCGTGCGGCCTTTATTTGAGGCCCGCGGCAAAGTCCCTGATGGCCTTGATATTCTCTTCGGTCTTCTGGTCCGCGCCGCTGAAGCAGAATTCTCCGAGGCTCTCGCCCTTGAAGTATCTCACCATGCTCTTGTACTGGGCGGTGATGCCGTCGTAGACTTTGGGAGAGCCGGAGCTTAAGATCAGAGCGAACTTGCCCACGGGGATGGGACCGTAGGGATAGAAGCGGGTGACGGCTGCCTGCATCTGGCCGCTGAAGCCCCAGTAGTACACGGGGCTGGCGAATACGACCATATCGTATCCGGGAAGAGCCTCTATGACCGGGGCGAGATCGTCCCTCTGGACGCACTTGCCGCTGCCGTTCCTGCAGGCTCCGCAGGCGAGGCAGGCTCCGAACTTCATGGTCGACAGGGCCTTGACGTCGACGGTGTTTCCCGCGGACTCCGCGCCTTCCTTAAAGGCCTGGACGAAGCAGGCGGTGTTTCCGGTCCTTCTGGGACTTCCGTTGAGAACAAGTATCTTCATTTTGCATGCTCCTTTCAGTTCACCACTTATGACAGATCTAGATGATCCGGTATCCGGTATCGACGTCCACCGCGCTCTCAAGAGGCTTTCCGGCGAGGAAGTTCTCCAGGTTCACTGTCGCTCTTCTGCAGATCTTGGCGAAGGGATCCGCCTGTCTCTTGAGCCCTGAAGTATGAGGGGTGATGAGGCAGTTCTCGCAGTCCCAGAGGGGATGGTCGGCGGGCAGGGGCTCGGGATCGGTGACGTCCAGGGCGGCGCCGCCCAGCTTATGGGCCTTGAGAGCCTCGGCCAGGGCGTCGGAATCGATGGCGGTGCCTCTTCCGACGTTGACGATGATGGCGGTGGGCTTCATCAGGGCCAGGGTCTCCTTGTTTATGACCTTGGTGGTGGCGGGGCTGTTGGGAAGGCAGAGGCCGACGAAGTCCATCTCGGGCAGGAGCCTGGGAAGGTCTTCAAGGGTGCAGACCTCCCTGACGTATTCCGCGGCGGCGTTCCTGGTCCTTCTCACCGCGTAGACCCGGCAGCCCAGGGCGTCCATCCTCTTGGCGAAGTTGCTTCCGATGTCCCCGTAACCGATGACCAGGGCGTTCTTTCCGGTGATGACGTCGGGAAGCTCGCCCCTCTCCCAAAGGTGCTTGTGCATGTTGTCCCTGTAATGCTGCAGATGGCGGACCAGCATGATGCAGGCTCCGACCATGAACTCCGAGATGGTGACGCCGTAGCAGCCGCTGGCGTTGGCAAGGAGCGGCGCGTTCTCTCCGTGGAAGAGGGGGAGCCTGGCGTAACCGTCGGAACCGGCGGAATCCAGCTGAAGGAACTTCAGTCCGGGAAGGTCGTGAAGGAGCTCTGTGGGGACGCAGCCTAAAATGACGTCCGCGTCCTTGAGCATCTCGTGGGTGACTTCCTGCTGGGTCGTGTAGACTATGCTGCAGCCCTTTGCCGCAGCCTCGAGGGCTTCCTTTGCCTTGCCTTCGAATTCGAGGGTGGTCAGGATCCTGTACATGTTTTCCTCCTGAAAGATCACTGCTTCGGGCCGCGGAGAAGACCGCGGCAGGCTGATATCGATCTTCATTGATTATATCTCAAACCGCCGGCAAAATCATTAATGTATAAAATCCATACAATTAAAAAATATGGGACAGGAACCGCTGCGATGTGATAAAATACCTTTTCGTCCGCAGGCCGGGCAGCCTTAAGAATAAACGCCCCGGACCCGCGCAAAGGAAGAGATATGAGCAGAAACAGCCTCAGCAGAAAACACATGGACCTGACCACGGGTCCCCTCGCAAAGAATATAATACTCTACGCCCTGCCGATAATCGCGACGGGCATGCTCCAGCTCCTGTTCAACGCCGCCGACCTGGTGGTGGTTGGAAGATACTGCGGCAGCGTCTCGGTGGCGGCGGTCGGAGCGACAGGCGCCGTCATCAATCTTACGGTGACCCTCTTCATCGGTCTTTCGGTAGGCGTCGGCGTCCTTGTCGCCACCGGCCTGGGCGCCCAGAACAGGGAGCAGGTCAGCGACGCCATCCACACGGCCATCCCGGTGGCCCTGATCGGAGGAGTCGTCCTCACCGCCATCGGCGTCGCCCTCACCGAGCCTCTTTTAAGGCTAATGAAGACCCCCGAGGACGTCATCAGCCTTTCCGGCCTTTACATGAAGATATACTTCACCGGCATGCCGGCCAGCCTTCTGTATAATTACGGCGCGGCGGTGCTCAGGGCCGACGGCGATACCAGAAGACCGCTGTTCTTCCTTTCGTCAGCCGGAGTCCTCAACGTCGCCCTCAACGTGATGTTCGTGGTCCTCTTCGATCTGGACGTGGCCGGCGTCGCTCTCGCGACCTCCATAAGCCAGTATTTCTCGGCGGTCCTGGTCATTGTTGCCCTCATGAGGGAGCAGGGAGCGATCCGCTTTGAGTGGGGGAAGATGAAGATCTCAAGGGAAGCCCTCTACCAGATCATAAGGATCGGCCTTCCCGCCGGCCTTCAGGGCGCCATGTTCTCCATCTCCAACACCATAATCCAGAGCTCTCTGAACTCCTTCGGCTCGGTGGCCATGGCAGGCTGCGCCGCGGCGTCCAACATCGAGGGCTTCTCGTATGTCGCGATGAACGCCTTCAACCAGTGCGCCATGAACTTCATCGGCCAGAACTACGGAGCGGGCAACTACGACAGGGTCAGGAAGGTGGCAAGGCTCTGCGTCCTGGACGTCATCGTCACCGGCCTCATCGTCGGCTGGACCGTCTTCGCCCTGGGAAGGCCCCTTCTGGGCATCTACATCACCGACTCGGAGGCCGCCATAGCCTACGGACTCATAAGGATGAGGTACATCAGCACGGTCCACTTCCTCAACGGTCTGCATGATACCATGACCGGAGTCCTGAGGGGCCTGGGATCCTCATTCGTCCCCATGATCGTCACCGTCGGCGGAGTCTGCGTCACCAGGATAATCTGGATCTATACCATATTTCAGGTGCCCGCCTACCACACCCTCGAGATGCTCTTCATCGTATATCCGATCTCCTGGATCATCACCTCCGCCATCCTCTTCGTCTGCTATTTCGTCCTCGCGAAGAAAAAGCTGCCTAAAGAGGGGTAAAAACGAAGGGATATATTCTAAAAGCGCCAAAAGTGTGATAATATTATCTGAGTTAAGTAAATAAAAACTCATAAAAGAGTGAAAGGTTCGTAAAATGAGCGAAAACTGCAATCATGACTGTTCAAGCTGCGGGCAGAACTGCGCGGACAGAGAGGCTCCCCAGAGCTTCCTCGCTCCCGCCAATCCCGGTTCCCGCGTTAAAAAGGTCATAGGCGTCGTCAGCGGCAAGGGCGGCGTAGGCAAGTCCCTGGTCACCTCCATGCTGGCCTCCTCCATGCAGAAGAGCGGGAGCCAGGCCGCGGTCCTGGACGCCGATATCACCGGTCCTTCCATCCCCCGCATGTTCGGAGTCAACGGCAAGGTCCTTTCCGACGGCGTCTCCATGTACCCCGAAAAGAGCGAAGGCGGAGTTAAGCAGATCTCCATCAACCTTCTTCTGGACAACACCGATGATCCCGTGGTCTGGAGAGGACCGATCATCGCGGGCGTCGTTAAGCAGTTCTGGAGCGAGACCTGCTGGGGCGACGTGGACTGCATGTTCGTCGACATGCCTCCCGGCACCGGCGACGTTCCCCTTACCGTATTTCAGTCTCTTCCCGTGGACGGCATCGTAGTGGTGACATCTCCTCAGGATCTGGTCGGCATGATCGTAGGCAAGGCCGTAAAGATGGCCGAGATGATGAACATCCCCGTGGTGGGCATCGTAGAGAACATGTCCTACTTCGAGTGCCCCGACTGCGGAAAGAAGCACTTCATATTCGGCGACAGCCATGTGGAAAAGCTGGCTGACCAGTACGGCATCGACACTGTCTGCCGCATCCCCCTGAAGCCCGAGATCGCAGGTCTCTGCGACGAAGGCAGGATCGAGGAGCTGGACGCCGTCTGGCTCGCTCCCCTCGTTGATAAGATAAGGAGTTAGACCATGCAGCAGATCCTGGCAAAGCTGCCTATGATAGTGGACGTGGCCATAGCCGCCATGCTCATAATATCTGTCCTTGTCGGCTATTCCAGAGGACTACTGAGAAGCATCATCTACACGGTGAAGAACATAATCGCCATCTTCGGAGCAGCCTACGTCTCCAAGCTGTTCGAGCCGCAGGTGTCCGAGCTGCTTCTGCCCATCTTCAAGAGAAAGATGGTCAACGTGGTCCTGGACAAGATGCCCAAGACTCTCGAATCCCTGCAGCTGCCCGAGCTGCACCTGGATTTCTCAGGGATGGGCCTGGACCTGACCACCGTCAACAATTATCTGGACGCCGTCAGGAGCAGCGCCAACAGGAGCCTGATGGCCACCACCAGCGAGCTCTACGGCCAGATGGCAGCCCGTGTCGAGGACGCCGCATCCGGCATGCTCTCCACCGCGGTGAGAGGCCTGCTGTTCATAGTGGCATTCTTCGTCATCCTGATATTCTTCGCCATCCTTCTGGGCATCATCGACAACCTGGTGGAGCTTCCCGTCATCAGCACCCTGAACCACGCCGGAGGCATGATCCTGGGACTTCTGCAGGGCGTACTGATCATCTATCTGATCCTCTACGTGCTCAAGCTGACCAACCTTGATATCATAGACAACTTCGCCGATTCCACCATCCTTTTCAACTGGTTCTACAACCACAGCCCGCTGGAACTGACGTCGTTCTTAAAGAACAACGCCCACACCATAGTCTCCGCGGCATCGGAGCAGTGACCCTGAGGAGCCCATTGCGGGCTCCGTTTTTTATTACATTTTTTACTGAACCGCGGCCGGGCGGGAGCTTTCCCGGGCAGGCCGCCATGACCAAGGAGGTCCGACATGCTTCTTAAGACCGATGTATTCTCTCCCCATATCTACGCTTCGGAAGGCTCCGTCACCCTGAAAGGGAAGAAGATCCCCTTCAGGACCGTCTGCGAGGACAACGTGTTCTACGGCGACGACGGCACCCCTGAGGCCTCCCTGTTCTCATATTCGTATTTCCGCTCTGACGTCGAGGACACCTCCGAAAGGCCGGTGCTCTTCTGCTTCAACGGAGGTCCGGGCTCGTCCTCGACCATGGTCCACGTGGGGTTCCTGGGGCCTTACAGGGTAAAGTATGGCGACGTGGATGGAGCGGGAGTCCCTCTTCCCCCCTATGAAGCCTGCGTCAACGAGGACTGCCTTCTGGACATCGCGGACATCGTCATAATGGACGCCATCGGCACCGGCTACGGCAGGCTCCTGGACGAGTCCAAGAAGGACAAGTACTATGGCACCGAGGCCGACGCTGAGGCTTCCATCACCTTCGTCCAGAAGTGGCTGACCAAGTACGGCCGCTGGAAGAGCCCCAAGTACATCGTGGGCGAGAGCTACGGCTGCACCAGAGGCGCCAAGATGATAGGCATGGGTTCCTTCGGGACCGACAGATCCTACGGGGTCGCCTTCGACGGCGCGGTCTTCATCGGAAACACCGTCAGCACCTTCAGGGACAGGAACGGTTCCGCCTTCATCTCGCCGGTGACCCTGGTCCCGACGGTCGCCGCCATCAACTGGTATCACAACCATCCGACGGATCAGACCTGCGAGGAGTTCGCAAGGGAGGCCGCTGCATGGGCAGACAGCGAGTACCTGCCCGCCATCTACAAGGGCGAGGCCCTGACCGCAAAGGAAAGGGAAAGGATCATAAAGAAGCTCATGTACTATACCGGAGCTTCCCGCAAGTATCTTGAGGACAGGGATCTGGTGATCGAGCCGGTGGAGATCCGCTCCGAGATCGCGGCGAAGAAGGGCCTTCACGTAGGCCGCCTGGACGCCAGGGTGACCAGGCCCCTGTACGAGCCTCTCAAGGTCGAGAGCGACCAGGGAAGGGGCATGAGCAACGATCCCTCTGCGGCAAAGTACGATCCTCTCTTCGAGGGCGTGCTCCTGGGCACCGTAGCCCCAATGCTGGGCATCGAGAGCGATAGGAACTTCGTGTCCTCCCAGCATCTCTGGAAGACCTGGAACCGTGAGCTCAAGGGCCGCACCACCGCCGAGTGCCTCTCCGACACCATGAGGAACTTCCCCAATATGAGGGTCCTGTTCATGAACGGCTGGTACGACCTCGCGACCACCACCGGAGCCATGTGGTACATGCTCGACCATTCCCACCTGCCCAAGGACAGGGTCTCCGTAAAGTATTACGAGACCGGCCACATGGTCTACTTGGGCGAGGACAAGGTGAAGGCGGTCAACGAGGACATCAGGGAGTTCCTGATGAATAAGTAGGAAGGATCGCCGTTAGGTCCGGAAATATCAAAGCGCAGTCCCGCGGGACTGCGCTTTTTCCTTTAAATATGGAACTTTCAGCCTTGTCTTGTTTTACTTGAGGCTGATCCTGATGGTCCCGTCCTCGCAGTATTCCACCAGCTGCTTCTCCATGTCGGCCTCGGAGATGGCATCGAAATACGCCTCCTTGCTGGGATAGGGCGGCTCGTAGCCTTCGATGATCTTCTTGGCGGTCTCGGCGCCGTTTGCCAGCATGCGGTCGACCATGAAGAGCTGGACCTTGGCGGCGTTGACGCAGAGGCGCTCGGGATTGTCCACGTAGTAATCGGTGCCGTGGCCGGTGCCTCTGGCTCCGCCGGCGTAGACCTGAACGGCGGGCATGATCATGGTGACGTCGCCCACGTCGGAGGATCCGGTCTGCCAGGCGTTGGTGTCGATCTTTACTCTCTTTTCACCGACCAGATCGATGCAGGCCTGCTCGAACTCCTTGAGCATGGGCATGTAGTAGTATCTGGGAGCGTAGCCCGGTCTGTCCACCACCTCGACGGTGGCGCCCATGGCCGCGGCTCCTCCCGCCAGGGCCCTGTTGAACTTCTTGTTCTCTCTCAGCATGCCCTCCATGGTGGCTCCGCGGACATAGGACTCGATCTTCATCTCGTCGGGGATGATGTTGACCGCGCAGTTGACGCCCTTCATGATCGGGTGGAACCTGATGGAATCCTTCTCCTGCAGGGTCTCGCGCAGGTCGTTGCAGGCCTGGAGCCCCAGCATAGCCGCGTACTGGGCGTTGATCCCCAGATGGGGAGCGCCGCCGGCGTGGCTGGACTTTCCTCTGTAGGTGATGACCTTGGCGATGCAGCCGTTGGAGCCCTTGGTTCCGGTGAAATCGATGTCTTTTCCGGAGTTGGTGCCGTGGACCAGGATGGCCATGTCCACCCCGTCAAAGTAGCCGCGACGCATGAATTCGGGCTTTCCGCCGTTGTATTTGATCACTCCCTGCTTGCGCAGCTCTTCTCTGTATTCCAGCTGTATCATCTCTTCAGCGGGGACCGCCATGAGCCTGATCTTTCCGCAGAGGCCGTCCATGGCGCCGGGCTCTTTGAGGGCGGCGGCGATGCCCAGAAGGGCGGAGACCTGGCCGTGGTGGCCGCAGCAGTGGGTCATCCCGTTGACGGATTCCGGATGGTTGGCGATGTCCAGGGCGTCCAGCTCCGCCATGATGCAGAGGCAAGGTCCGGGGACGCCGGTGTCGGCGTCGGTGTAAAAGCCGGGGATCTTACCGAAGTTTGGGTCCTGATCTGCCCTGGTCAGGGTGTAGCCCAGAGCCTCGAACTTCTCGATGAGATAGCCCTGGGTCTGCCATTCGGTGTAGCCTACCTCGGGGTGGGCCCAGATCCAGCGCTCGGCGTCAAGGATCAGCTGCTTCACGTTGTCGACGTTTTTAACTATAAGTTCCTGTCTTGGTGTCATGTTGGTCCTCCTTTTTATGCTTTCTGTTATTAAAAAGCCGCGCTTTCAGGGCGCGGCGGTTTGGGGATCATTTTGTTTTCAGCGGGGTCCTGAAGGCGATGGAGATCAGAGGCATCGCAAGCACCAGGACCGCGGCGAGGGCGAGGAGCAGGGGAGAGTAGCTCCCGAATATGTCGTAGGCATTGCCGAGGAGCATGGGGGCGAAGGTGGTCCCCAGGGACATGGCGAAGCCGAAGGTGCCGACGAAAGCGGGCATGTCTTCCTTTCCCACGGCCTCGGAGGTCACCGCGACTCCTCCCACTGTTCCGATGGGGCAGCCGAAGAAGAGGCCGAGGTTTATCAGCACCAGGAAAATGACCACGGGAGACCTGAAAAATGCGAGGCACACCAGGCTCACCGCCGTCATCCCCATGGAGAGGTAGAGGGCGGTCTTGGCTCCCTTCCTGTCGAGGATCCGTCCCACGGTGATCTTTCCCACGGCCATGACGGCGTTCTCAAGGGACGAACACATTGAAGCGAAGGCCGCGGAATACCCCAGATCCTGGACGTGGGGATTGATGCTGAAATTGAGGGCCGCGGCGATCCCGTTGGAGAGGAACAGTACGGCCGCGATGATCAGGAGCCTCTTCTGCATGAATGGGATCTTCCTCTCGGACTTTTTATCCGAGACATCGACCCTTTTGTCGACGGCCCCGGGAGCCCTCTTCATCAGAAGGAAGGCCGCCGGGATGGCCATGAGCCCCATGACCACAGCCATGATCCTGTAGGCGCTCTGCCAGCCCCAGCCGGTTATGAGCCAGTTCATCATGGGGTTGAAGACCGCTCCACCGACGCCGCTGCCCATCATGGCGATGCCGATGAAGGTGTTGGCGTCGACTGCTATCCACTCGTTGATCAGAAGCCCGGCGGGAAGGGACGTGCACATGGCCATGCAAAAGCCCAGCAGGGCGTTGGCGATGTAGAACATCCAGATCCTGGTCGCGAAGGACTCGAGAAAGAATACCGCCGTGACCACCACCGCCGCGATCCTGACCGCCTTGACCAGATCGAGCTTTTTGTAGATCCTGGAGCTGGTCAAGGTGAAGGCCGCGGAGCACACGAACATGAGGGTCTGGCTGATGGCGTAGGACCCTCTGCTGAATCCGAAATATGACGTTATGGGAACTATTGAAAGGGAAAAGCAGTTGCTGACCAGGCCCATCACCGAGAACATCAGTATGAACCCGCCTATGACCGCAAGTTTTCCCTGTCTGCTGTTATTCATTATTAAATATATCTGCCTTTCACTGGATCGTCCTGCGCCGACGCGCAAAGCCTCCTAATTATACTCTTAATGCCGGGATCTGATACGCAGATATTTGTATGAATTTCAGACTATTTGCCCAAAAGGGCCCGCATCAGCCGTTCCAGTTCTTCCTGTCCATGATGAAATCGATGACGTTGAGGCTGCTCTCGGTCACGTCCTGCTTAAGATAGGAGACGTAGGTGTCCCTGCGGGCAAGAGGATCGTCGATCAGGTAGAACACGATGCTCTTCGATGGCGTTGATCTTTTTGATCTGCTCGATGTAGTATCTGCCGGCTTCGGTCAGCGAGACGGGGCTGGTGGAGCGGTCGAAGAGGCTGAGCTGAAGCTCCATCTCGGTCTTTTTTACCGCCGTGCTGAGCCAGGGCTGGGATACGTGGAGCATCTTGGCAGCCTTTGAAAAGCTCTTGTACTGGTATATCGCGTATATGTAATCCTTGTAGTCGAGCATCCGGCGGCACCTATATGTTTTACTTAATAACAAGTTATATTTATTGATATTTTCAGACCGGAGCCTAAAACTGTTAAAATGATATCACAACAGACCGGCCCTAACAAGAGCCGCATCAGTGCGTTGGATATCGAGGAGATATTATGAGCAGCAAAATAGCAGCCAGAATGGACAGGATGGTCCCTTCCGGCATCCGTAAGATCAACGAAAAAGCCCTGGCAATGGAAAGACAGGGGGAAAAAGTCCTTCATTTTGAGATCGGACGTCCCGATTTCGATACTCCGGAGGCGGAGCCTTCTACATCTTCATCAACGTGAAGAAGCTGGGGATGCCTTCCAGCCAGGTCTGCGAATACCTGCTTGAGCACGCCAAGGTGGCCATGGTCCCCGGCAACATCTTCGGCCAGGGCGTAGAAGGCTACATCCGCATGTCCTTTGCCAGCAGCTACGAGAACATCGTCGAGGGCTGCGCGAGACTGGGCAAGGCCGTCGCCGAGCTGATGAAAAAATAAAAAAGAATACCGAAACAATGTTAACAGTAGTATGATTATTTTCAGAAGTTTATTTTAATGCGGCGACAGCCGTGAAAGGAGAATACAATGAGTTATACCAAGATCCACGGCGTACTTCCCCCGATGATCACCCCCTTCAAGGAGAATGGGGATGTGGATTTCGAAGGCTTTGCCTCCAACGTAAAAGAGTGGAACAAGCATAAGCTTGCCGGCTACCTCGTCATCGGCTCCAACAGCGAGACCGCCTTCCTCAACGAAGACGAGAAGCTCGAGCTGATCAAGCTCACCTGCGAGAATGCCGCTCCCGGCAGACAGATCCTGGTCGGCACCGGCATGGACTCCGTAAGAGAGACCATCAAGCTCACCAACAAGGCAGCCAAGCTCGGCGCTGACGCAGCTCTGATCCTGACTCCCCACTATTATTCCGACAACATGCAGTCCGCCAACCTGGTGAGATTCTTCACCGAGGTCGCTGACAATACCGATATCCCCGTGCTCATCTACAATGTGAGCAAGTTCACCCACGTGAACATCCCCGCCGACGCCCTTGCGACCCTGTCCAAGCATCCCAACATCGTCGGTATGAAGGATTCCAACGGAAACGTTCCCCAGCTGGCCACCTTCCTGAGAGTCGCCGATCCTTCCTTCCAGGTCATGACCGGCACCTTCTCCGCCTGGTATCCCGCCCTCTGCATGGGCATCACCGGCATCATCTCCGCAATGGCCAACTGCTGCCCCGATCCCATCGCTGAGGTCCAGGAGCTCTACGAGGCCGGAAAGACCGCGGAAGCATTCGCTCTGTACCAGAAGTGGTTCCCCGTCAACGCCGCAGTCACCGGCAAGTACGGCATCGCGGGTCTTAAGTATGCCGCTGACAAGAACGGTTTCACCGGCGGTTTCGTAAGGAACCCGCTGCTGGATTCCACCGAAAAGGATAAGGCTGAGCTGGATGCGATCCTGGCAAAAGCCATGAACTAAAACGCTGTTTTCATGCCTGGGGCTCTGCGCCCCGGGCATGTTCGCTATCTGGGGCAGTTGATCAACAGTTGCTCCAGAGAAAGAACCCGGAAAGGAGAATGCAAATGTACAGAGTAGATCTCAACAGCGATCTGGGCGAGAGCTTCGGCAACTGGACCATCGAAGCCAACGACCAGGTGCTCAGGTACGTCACATCCGCCAACGTGGCCTGCGGGCTCCACGGCGGAGATCCCGTGGTCATGCGCCACACCGTGGAGCTGGCCAAGAAGTACGGCGTCGGCGTGGGAGTACATCCCAGCTACCCCGATCTTCAGGGCTTCGGCCGCAGAAAGATGATCATGAAAAGGGATGAGCTCAAGGACTTCATCACCTATCAGATAGGCGCCCTCTACGCATTCGCAAAGAAGGAAGGCCTTCCCCTGCGCCACATCAGCGCCCACGGCGCTCTCGGCAACGTCGCTCAGGTAGACCAGATGACCGCCGAGGCCCTCTGCGAAGCCACCGCGGAATTCGATCCTTCCATCCGCGTCCTCTACTACGGCGGCAATTCCGCCCTCAAGGCTGCCGCTGAGAAATACGGTCTTCCGACGGTTTCCCTGGCCTTTGCGGACAGAGGCTACGAGGAGGACGGCAATCTCGTTCCCCGCGGGACCCCCGGCGCCATGATCGAGGATCAGAACGAGGCTGTAGCCCGTGTGATCCGCATGATCAAGGAGGGCGTCGTCACCGCCAGGACCGGCAAGGATATCCCCATCAAGGCCGACACCGTTCTGGTCCACGGAGACGGAGCCCACGCGGTCGAATTCGTCAAGGCCCTGCGCGAGGCCTTTGACAAAGAGGGCATCATCGTAAAGGCTTTCGATTAGTTGTTTTCAGGAAAGGAGATCATCATGGATTACAGCAAGATGACACCTTTGGAATTCCGTCAGGCCGTACGCACCAACGAGCTCTGCGTCCCCACCTCGGGCATCTGCCCCGGATATCTTCAGGGCAACCTGGTGATCCTTCATAAAAAGTACGCCGAGGACTTCCTCAAGTTTATGAAGCAGAACCCCAAGCCCTGTCCCATCCTGGAGGTCCTCGACAAGGGCACTCCCAAGACCGCCGAGGTCGCCAAGGACGGAGACATCACCACCGACATCCCCCTTTACAGGATCTACAGGAACGGCGTGCTGGCCGAAGAGGTCAGGGACGTCGCCAAGTACTGGAACGAGGACATGGTCGGCTTCCTGATCGGCTGCAGCTTCACCTTCGAGGACAGACTGGTGGACGCCGGCATCCGCCTCAAGCATTATGAGGAGCAGAAGAGGGTGCCCATGTTCGACACCAACATCGCCTGCGAGCCCGCCGGTATGTTCCACGGCAACTACGTGGTCAGCATGCGCCCCATCAAGAAGGACAAGATCGACCTGGCCTGCCAGATCACCGGCGCGATGCCCTACGCCCACGGAGCCCCGGTCCAGATCGGAGACCCCTCCGCCATCGGAGTAAAGGACGTGATGCACCCCGATTACGGCGATCCCCTCGACATCAACGATGACGAGCTTCCCGTATTCTGGGCCTGCGGAGTCACTCCCCAGGCTGTCGCCATGGCGGCAAAGCCCGACTTCATGATCTCTCACTCCCCCGGCTACATGTTCATCTGCGACGTTCAGGCAAACGACCTGGATGCTAAGCTCTAGGCAGCGCATCCGGACGACAGACGTTATATCAAATAAGTAAACACTACACGACAGGCTTCTGCAAAGCTATCATCCTCTGTTTATGAAGATCTTCTCGATCCCCCGCAGGGCGACTCCCAGGACCCTCATCCCGGCCGGGACCCTCGGCGTCTACGGAGATCAGACCGTACTCAACGGCGTGGATCTTCCCTGCGGTTGGAACCTGATCGGCCGCACCCCGGTCGTCCTTTACGACAGGAACAGGGAGCAGCAGTCCCTGGTAAGATCCGGGGAGTGGATCAAATTCGTCCCGATCACCCTGAAGGAATACAAAGAGATACACGAAGCGTCGAAGCACGGCGAATACGTGCCTGTGACGTATAAGAGATCGGAGAAGGAGGGAGCAAAGTAATGGCGATAATCATCCATCGCCTTCGCCGGAGGCCTGGATATCCCGGTCCTCGACGGCAGCCAGTCCACCTTCCTGCGCTCGGGACTGGGCGGCCTTGAAGGAAGAAAGCTCAGGGCAGGGGACCGCATCGGGCTGAGAGCCCCTCAGGCGTCCCTTAAGAACATGATCCTGAGGACCCTTCCCAGGCCCCAGAGATTCAAAAAGAACGTCACGGTCCGGGTGATCCCCGGCCCTCAGGACGACCGGTTCACGGAAGCCGGCTTAAGCACCCTGTACACCAGTCAGTACCGGATCAGCGAGAAGTCTGACCGCATGGGCTTCAGGACCGAAGGCCCCGAGATCGAGCACGTGAACAACGATGTCAAGATACTTTCCGACAGCATCCCCTACGGCGCCATCCAGGTGCCCAAGGACGGAAAGCCCATAATCATGATGAGCGAGCACGCCGGCTCCGGCGGATATACCAAGGTCGGCACCGTCATCTCCGTCGACATGCCGCTGGTCGCCCAGCTGGCCCCCGGCGGGACCGTGCGCTTCGCTCCCACTGACGTGGACGCAGCCCAGGACCTTTACGTGGAGAAGCTGGCGGAGTACGACAGGCTCATCGCGCTGCTCAACGCGGATTACGAGGCCGTCTATCACCTGAATATCAACGGCGTCGACAGGTACGTCGGAGTAACGAAAAAAGAATAGGCCCTCATACCGGGCCTTGCAAAAGAGATCCCGCAGCCTGTAATGCGGGGTCTTTTTGATTTGAGTAGTGTCGAAAAAGTCTTGAAACTAATAGCGCAGCCTTGCGAGGCTGCGCTATATTCATGTATTTACTTATCAAGGTCAAATAGCTTTTCTGCCGGAACATTCAGGATATCTGAAATATCGAATAGCACGTCAAGAGAGACAGCGCATTCCGCAGTTTCGATCCTGCTCATGTGAGTACGGCTGATATTGACCTTCTCTGCCAGGTCTATCTGCGAATAGCCTCTGAGCTTGCGGTAATAGGCGATATTCAGACCAAGGGCCCGGTATTTTTCCAGATGATCGTTGTTCATAGAATTTGACCGTAAAATCAATTTTTTTCATTGTATTGTATTTTACCCTGCTCTTCGACAACGCTGTTTGTTATAAATGCAACTTGATATGTTATGTTAGCAACGTTATACTATACATATATGACTGTTTCTTCCTCAGTTGACATGATTGAATGACAAAGATAGAAAAGGAGGCTGCAGTGGCCATAGCGCAAGTGATCAAATACGAGGGCGATAATTCAACGTTTGTCTGGAAGCATCCGTCAGAAGACTTCAACAGCCTGACACAGCTGATCGTCCACGAATCCCAGGAAGCCATCTTCTTTATGAACGGACAGGCTCTGGATCTCTTCGGTCCCGGCCGGTACACCCTTGAAACTCAAAACATCCCGAAGATCGGCAGATTCCTGAGCCGGGCGACGGATGATCAGACCCCGTTCCACTGCGAAGTATATTTCATAAACAAGACTGAGCAGATGGCTGTAAAGTGGGGCACCGATTCCAAGGTCCAGTATATCGATCCCCAGTACGGTTTTCCTCTTTCGATCGGCGCATCTGGCGAGATGTCGCTGAGGGCTGAAGACAGCAGAAAGCTTTTGATCAAGCTTGTCGGGACAGAGGACTATCTCAGCCAGCAGAAGCTCGTATCGCTGTTCAGGGCCTTCCTCATGACCCGGGTCAAATCATATATAGCCCAGTATATGAAAAATAACGCGGTCAGTATCTTTGAGATCGACGAACATCTGACCGCATTTTCAGAAGCGCTGCACAGGCAGCTGATCCCGGATTTCGCTGATTACGGGGTCGCGCTGGAGCGTTTTCTCGTTACAAACGTTGTAAAGCCCGAAGGCGACAGGCAGTACGAGCGCTTCAAGGATCTTCATTTCCGTCAGTATGCGGACATCGCAGAGGCTAAACTCAGGCAGCAGACCGACCTTATCTACGCCCAGACTGAGGCGCAGAAGGTGGTCATAGATTCTCAGGCTCAGGCCACCAAGCGGGCGCAGGAAGGTTATACCTACGCTCAGGAGAGAGGCTTCGACGTGGCTGAGAAGGTCGCTCAGAACGAGGCAGTAGGCCAGTTCACTAATATGGGGGTCGGCCTCGGCACTATGGCGGGAGTCGGCGGAGCGGTCGGGGGCATAGTCGGAAGCGCGGTCGGAGGAGCCGTGAATGCTGCTTCACAGCCTGTCGGCATGTCGGCGGCAGGACAGCAGCCCACTGCTCAGCCTCAGCCTGCTGATGATATGGCAGCCTTCAAGCTGAAGCTTGAAAAGCTGACGATGATGAAGGATTCCGGCCTGATCACCGATGAAGAATTCGGTCAGATGAAGGCGAAGCTTCTTTCCGAGATCTTTTAGAAAGCGAGGGCCATGACAATGAAAAAAGGATTCAAAACATATGCCTTGATCTGGGCAGTCCTACTGGTCATATTCAATGCGATATGCTTTGCCACTCCTAACGAGCTTGCGGGCTATACAAAACTGGACGCGACCTTCTGGACCGCATACATCTTCATGACTCTTGCGTTCATCGGTCAGCTCGCCTGCGCATATAAAGCCTTCACTGCGGATAATGCGCAGAAGCTCTTTTATAACCTGCCTCTTATCACCGTAAGCTACGGCGGCCTGATACTGATGCTGGTCATCGGCGCTGCGTGTATAGCGGTCCCCAGCCTTCCCAACTGGATCGCTGCGATTGCAGGCGTCTTGATCCTCGGCTTTACCGCGATCGCTGTCATAAAGGCAAGCGCTGCAGCGGATATCGTCGAGAAGGTCGATGAAAAGATCAAGACTAAGACCTCGTTCATCAGAGATATGACGGGAAAGGCCGAGGGTCTTATGTCTTCGGCAAAGACTCCCGAGGTCAAGGCAGCATGCAAAAGTGTCTATGAAGCATTGCGCTATTCCGATCCCATGTCAAATGACGAGCTCTCGGTCATCGAGGCGAAGATCACGGTCAAGATGGACGAGCTCGAGGCCGCACTTAAAGAAGACGGCGCTGAAACGGTGCAGACCGCCGCGGAAGAACTGATCTTACTGGTAAATGAGCGCGCGAGAAAGTGCAAAGCGCTGAAATAAAGGCAAAAGATCAAGGATAGAATAAAGGAACAACATTGATGTCCGTATTCAAATGCAAGATGTGCGGAGGCACGATAGAATTCAACCCTGGGGATACCGTCGGTATCTGCGACAGCTGCGGTACCAAACAGACGCTTCCCCGTCTGGATGATGACAGGAAGGCCAATCTCTACGACAGAGCGAACCATTTCCGCCGCAACAACGAATTCGACAAGGCCATGGGAATCTATGAGCAGATCCTCAACGAGGATCCTGACGATGCGGAGGCCTACTGGTCTCTCGTGCTCTGCCGTTACGGAATAGAATATGTCGAGGACCCTGCTACACATAAAAGAGTTCCTACCGTCAATCGTGCCCAATTCACGTCTGTATTTGATGATGACAATTATCGCTCTGCCATTCAGCATGCAGACTCTTATCAGAAGGCTATCTACGAAGAAGAAGCGAACGCTATAAACGAGATACAAAAGGGCATACTCGCTATCTCGCAGAAGGAGGAGCCTTTTGACGTTTTCATCTGCTACAAGGAGACCGATGCTAACGGCAGGCGCACCCAGGACAGCGTCCTTGCAAACGACCTCTACCATCAGCTGACACAAGAGGGTTTCAAGGTCTTCTTCTCGCGCATCACCCTTGAGGATAAACTTGGCATGGCGTATGAGCCTTACATTTTCGCTGCCTTGAACTCCGCCAAGGCGATGGTAGTTCTCGGGACCAAACCCGAATATTTCAATGCTGTCTGGGTAAAGAACGAGTGGAGCAGATACCTGAGCCTCGTCAGGCAGAGCGGCGGCAGGAAGATCCTGATCCCTGCCTACCGCGACATGGACCCCTACGATCTTCCCAAAGAATTCTCTCACCTGCAGGCTCAGGACATGAGCAAGCTGGGCTTCATGCAGGACCTTATCCGAGGCATCAAGAAGATCGTGAAAGTGGACGAACCTAGGCAGACAGTCAAAGAAACTGTGGTCATAAACAACGGAGCCGCTGCAGGCACGACGCCCCTTCTTAAGCGCGCCTTCATGTTCCTTGAGGACGGAGAATGGGCCAAGGCAGATGAATTCTGCGAACAGGTGCTCAACATCGATCCCGAGAACGCACAGGCTTACATCGGCAAGCTCCTTGCCGCTTTCAGCATCCGTAGGTTGGAGGAACTAAATACCTGCGCTGATGCATTTGAAAACAGCAGCAGCTACCAGAAAGCTATGCGTTTCGCGGATGAAGTCACCAGAAAGCTCCTCGAAGATCAACGTATGACGAAGATCTATAATCTCGCGGTAGATGCTATGAGCACAGGGGACAGCGAGTCTTCATTCAAGTCAGTCGCTGCTACGTTAAAGAGCATATCAGGATTCAGGGATGCAGACTCTCTTGCCATGCAATGCCTTGACAGAGCAGAGGTTTGCCGTAAGGATGCGGTATATGATACAGGCGTCAATTATATGAATGAGCAGACTGCTGCCGGGTATAAGAAGGCGAAAGAGAATTTTGAAACGATCCCCGGTTGGAAAGACTCCGAAAAGCTCATCTCTATCTGTCAGAAGAACATAGAGGAATTAAGAGCGAAAGAAGAGGCTGATAGACTCGAGCAGATCCGTGTCGCCGAGGAGAAACGCATCGCAGCGGAAAAACGTAAGCAGAAGCTAAAGAATATCTTAAAGATCTGCATTCCGGCAGCCGCGTTATGTTTAGCCGCGTTCTTCCTTATCACAAAATTGATCATACCGACGCATAACTATAATGCGGCGGTGAAACTGCTTGAGTCCGGAGATTATGAAGGATCGATCAAAGCCTTCGAAGCTCTGGATGGTTTTAAGGACAGCTCAGGAAAGATAGCAGAAGCTAATGAATTGATCCTTGCCCGCGATTACGCAGCGGCAGAGGCTCTGCTTGAGGCGGAGAAGTACGAAGAGGCAATAGCTGCATTTGATCACTTAGGTGATTATAAGAATAGCACAGAAAAAATAGCTGAAGCCAATGAATTGATCCTTGCTCATGATTATGCCGCGGCAGAGGCGCTGCTTGAGGTGGGGAAATACGATGAAGCGATAACCGCATTCAAGAAGATATATGATTATAGGGACAGCGCAGAAAGAATCGGTGAGGCAAATGAACTGATCCTTGCCCGTGATTATGCCGCGGCAGAGGCTCTACTTGAGGCGGGAAAGTACGAGGAAGCAATCAAAGCATTCCAGATGATATACGATTATAGGGATAGCGCAGAAAGAATAGCTGAATACATATTTCCTAAACAGAAAGCTGGACTAACAAACGTAAAAGTTGGTTCCACGATCAAATTTGGATTATATGAGCAAGATAACGATAATTCAAACGGCAAAGAGGAGATCGAATGGCTGGTGCTTGCAAAGGAAGGCGACAGGATCCTCGTCATCAGCAAATATTTGCTGGATAACCAAACATTTGATGCTGTACCATACCCAGATCGTTCGTGGGAGATCTGCTCCTTGCGCAAATGGCTGAACGAGACATTCCTTAACTCTGCGTTCTTTGAATGCGAACAGGTTATGATCCCCAGCGTGACGGTCAGCGCTGACAGTAACCCGGAATACGGAACAAGTCCCGGAAATAGTACAATGGATCAGGTATTCCTACTGAGCATAGCGGAGGCAAAAAAGTACTTCAGTTCAGATAGTGCGCGTCAGTGCCAAGGGACGGCATACTGCTATGCACGAGGCACATATAAAGATGAAAATGGTAATGGTTGGTGGTGGTTGCGGTCGCCTGGCTTCAGTTCATATGTTGTTGCAGGTGTCGATTACGACGGTTCCGTCAATCACAGCGGTCACGCTGCTTCATATGACCACTCTGCAGTTCGGCCCGCAATGTGGATAGAAATCAGAGAATGATGACAAAGCATAACGGTAATAATTCATTATTAATCGGTGAAGAAGAGGTAAAACATGTCCGTATTCAAATGCAAAATGTGCGGAGGCACGATAGAATTCAACCCCGGCGATACCGTCGGTATCTGCGATAGCTGCGGTACCAAACAGACGCTTCCCCGTCTGGATGATGACAGGAAGGCCAATCTCTACGACAGGGCTAACCATTTCCGCCGCAACAACGAGTTCGACAAGGCCATGGGCATCTACGAGCAGATACTCAACGAGGACCCGTCGGATTCCGAGGCTTACTGGTCTCTTGTACTCTGCCGCTACGGCATAGAATACGTTGAAGATCCCGCTACTCATAAGAGGGTCCCCACGGTCAACCGCGCCCAGTTCACTTCGATCTTCGACGACGACAACTACAAATCCGCCCTGCAGCACGCGGACTCTTATCAGCGGGCGATCTACGAAGAAGAGGCGAACGCGATAAACGAGATCCAGAAAGGCATACTCGCGATCTCACAGAAAGAAGAGCCTTTCGACGTATTCATTTGCTACAAGGAGACCGGCGCCAACGGCAGGCGCACACAGGATTCCGTGCTCGCCAACGACCTCTACCATCAGTTGACTCAGGAAGGCTTCAAGGTCTTTTTCTCGCGCATAACTCTTGAAGACAAGCTCGGCACCGCTTATGAACCTTACATCTTCGCGGCTCTCAATTCCGCCAAGGCCATGGTCGTTCTCGGTACCAGGCCCGAGTATTTCAACGCCGTCTGGGTCAAGAACGAGTGGAGCAGGTATCTCAGCCTCGTCAAGCAGAGCGGCGGCAAAAAGGTGCTGATCCCCGCCTACCGCGATATGGATCCCTACGATCTTCCCGAAGAATTCTCTCATCTGCAGGCCCAGGACATGAGCAAGCTGGGCTTCATGCAGGATCTGATCCGCGGTATCAAGAAGATCGTGAGAGCAGACGAGCCCAAGTCGGCAGTCAAGGAGACTGTCGTCGTCAATAATGCAGCCGGGACCGCCGCGACAGCCCCGCTGCTCCGCCGCGCCTTCATGTTCCTGGAGGACGGCGAGTGGGCCAAGGCCGACGATTTCTGCGAGCAGGTGCTCAACATCGAACCAGAGAACGCGCAGGCATATATCGGCAAGCTCCTTGCCGCTTTCAGCATCCGCAGACTGGAGGATCTCAATACCTGCTCCGCAGCATTTGAGGACAGCAGCAGCTACCAGAAGGCGATGCGCTTCGGTGATGACGGGACGAAAAAAATGCTCGAAGAGCAGCGCGTGACGAAGGTCTATGATCTCGCGGTAGACTCTATGGGCAAAGCGGACAACGAATCTTCATTTAGGTCAGTCGCCGCTACGTTAAAGAACATATCCGGATTCAAGGATGCCGATACCCTCGCCGGGAAATGCCTGGACAGCGCTGAAGAATGCCACAAGAACGCTATATATGATACTGGCGTCAGTCTGATGGGAAAGCAGACCCCCGATGGATACAAGAAAGCAAAAGCGGCGTTTGAATCCATCGTCGGTTGGAAAGATGCTGATAGGTTTATCGACATCTGTCAGAAAAATCTAGACGACATTGAAGCAAAAAAAGAAGCAGAGCGTCTCGAAAGCATGCGCATCGCAGAAGAAAAACGCATCGCAGAAGAGAAGCGCAGGCAAAAGAGAAAGAAGGCTTTAAAGATCGGAACGCCTATCGCTGCGGCATGCCTGGTCATGGCGCTGGTGTATAACTTCGTGCTGCTTCCTAAGATCAAGTACAATAAGGCAATGGATCTTATTGGTGCAGGTGATTACAACGCTGCATATGTACTTCTTGATGAGATTGGTGACAGTGAGACCATAAAGACAAGTAAATACGACAGGGCAGTTGCGCTGATAGATTCCGGTGATTACGATGCTGCATATGTATTACTAAATGAAATCAATGATAGTGAGACCATAGCAAAGAACAAATACGACAGGGCAGTTGCGCTGATAGATTCCGGTGATTTCGATGCTGCATATGTATTACTAAATGAAATCAATGATAGTGAGACCATAGCAAAGAACAAATATGACAGGGCTGTCGCACTGATAGATTCCGGTGATTATGATGAAGCCATCATTCTGTTGGACGATCTTAATTATAAGGACAGTGTGGAAAAGATGGCTGAAGCAAAAGATATGGTCAATTCACGTTATTACGCTGCAGCGGAAGAATTGTATAAGGCTCAGAAGTATGAGGAGGCAATTTTAGCATTTAACCCAATTGGAGAATACAAAGACAGCAGTGATAAAATAAAAGAGTGCAATTATCAGTTAGCTCTAGATATATGGAACAATTTAGATAAAGCTGACACATCATATTCGGCATCTTTGAATAAAGAGAAAATCGAGCAGTTGTTAGCCTATTTGAATGAGTGCAGAGGCTATAATGGTGACGTGGAGACAATGTATGCAAGCATCAGGAAGGTCGTAGAAGTAGCGGTAGATAGTGGAATGAGATATAGGTTTTATTACAACGAATATGGTTCCTTGAGCAAAGTTGAATTCGACATTGTGGGCGGGAAAAGTACTAATGAAATAAATTATAAATATGATAAGAATGGGCGTTTGCTACAGGTCATAAGGAAGAGTGGATTTGAAGTCTCTTACACTAATATTTTTAAATACGCTAATGGTATCCTTAGCAAGATCGAATGCTCAGACAAAAAAAGAACATACAAAGTCGATAGTTCTGGGAATGTTATTCAAAGGAATATTACCTATAGCGATAACTCTTATACTTCTACTGATAATTACACTTATGACGATAATGGCAGATTATCATAGCGAAACATACATGAGATGATTAAAACAGACCTCCCTTTTGGGAGGTCTGCAGTGTCCTAAGCTTTTTAAAGTCCGAAACCCTGATAAGTCCCTCTCCGCTTGAATTCCTGCTGGATGGCGTTGAGGACGGCGTGCTTGTTCCTGGTCCATTCGGGGGCGATGAGAAGGGCGCCGGGAGCGTCGCCGGTAAGTCTGTGGATGGTGACGTCCGGCGGGGTCTGCTCGAGGATGCCGCAGACCAGGTTCACGTACTCGCCAAGGCTCATCAGGGGGCACCGATCCGGGTACATGGCTGCGAGGGGAGTGTCCTTCATAACGTGGAGCATGTGCAGCTTTATGCCGAAGGGATGCTTTTCCGTCACATAGCGGGCGGATGCGAGCATGTCCTCGGTGTTTTCGCCGGGAAGTCCCAGTATCAGGTGGGTGACGTATCTTACGCCCCGCCGCGAAAGCTCCCGCACCGCCTTGTCATATACCTCCAGTGGGTAGCAGCGGTTTATGAGCCTTTCCGTCGGTTGGTGGATGGTCTGAAGCCCCAGTTCGACCCACAAAAAGGTCTTTTCATTGTATTCGGAAAGAAGATCCAGCACGGGCTCCGCCAGGCAGTCGGGCCTGGTGGCGATGGCAAGTCCCGCGACGTTCGGGTGGGAGAGGGCGTCGTCCCAGAGGGCGCGCAGCCTTTCAGCCGGCGCGTAGGTGTTGGTGTGGTTTTGAAAGTAGGCGATGTACCGCGCCTCGGGCCACTTTCTGCTGAGAAGCTTCATTTGCTGGGGGATGGTCCCCGCGAAATCGCCGCTGCCGCTGGACGAACAGAAGATGCAGCCTCCCGTGCCCGCGGTCCCGTCCCGGTTGGGACAGGTGAAGCCCCCGTCCAGTGAGAGCTTTACGATCCTCTCTCCGAACCTCTCTTTCAGCCACGGCCCTATTGCGTTGTAATGGACGCTCCCGAAAGTATTCATGTTCATGGACTGATTTTATCACATATTTATTGAAAACCCCGATATCTCATGATAAAATAATCCAGTTTATTCAAGAGCGTAGAAAGTCGCCGGGTCAAGGCGACCCGAGCGTGTGATTCAAGCTTAGAAAAGCGAAAGGAGAAAACACAACTGATGAGTCACAAGTATGTTTACCTGTTCTCAGAAGGTAACGCCAAGATGAGAGAGCTGCTGGGCGGCAAGGGAGCCAACCTGGCAGAGATGACCAATATCGGTCTGCCCGTACCTCAGGGCTTTACCGTTACCACCGAAGCCTGCACCCAGTACTATGAAGACGGCCGCCAGATCAACGACGAGATCATGGCCCAGATCATGGAATACGTAGCCAAGATCGAAGAGATCAACGGCAAGAATTTCGGAGATCTTGAGAATCCTCTGCTGGTCTCCGTCCGTTCCGGAGCAAGAGCCTCCATGCCCGGCATGATGGACACCATCCTGAACCTGGGCCTCAACGACGAAGTAGTCGCAGCCATGATCAAGGGAAATCCCGATCCCAAGTTCGAGCGTTTCGTTTATGACTCCTATCGCCGTTTCATCCAGATGTTCTCCGACGTCGTCATGGAAGTCGGCAAGAAATACTTTGAGACCCTCATCGACCAGATGAAGGCAAAGAAGGGCGTGACCTACGACACCGAGCTCACCGCAGCCGACCTCAAGGAGCTGGCCACCCAGTTCAAGGCCGAGTACAAGAACCAGCTGGGCGAGGACTTCCCCTCCGACCCCGTGGTCCAGCTGAAGGAAGCAGTCAAGGCCGTGTTCCGTTCCTGGGACAACCCCAGAGCCAACGTCTACAGAAGAGACAACGACATCCCCTATTCCTGGGGAACCGCAGTCACCGTTATGCCCATGGTATTCGGAAACCTCAATGAGAACTCCGGTACCGGCGTAGCCTTCACCAGAGATCCGGCCACCGGCGAAAAGAAGCTGATGGGCGAGTTCCTGACCAACGCTCAGGGCGAAGACGTCGTAGCAGGCGTCCGTACCCCGATGCCCATCTCCCAGATGGAAGAGAAGTTCCCCGAGGCCTTCAAGCAGTTCGTCGAAGTCTGCAGCACCCTCGAGAACCACTATCACGACATGCAGGACATGGAGTTCACCGTCGAGAACGGCAAGCTCTACATGCTCCAGTGCCGCAACGGCAAGCGCACCGCCAAGGCAGCTCTCAAGATCGCATGCGACCTCGTTGACGAGGGCATGATCGACGAGAAGCAGGCAGTCCTGATGATCGATCCCAGAAACCTCGATACCCTGCTCCACCCCGGCTTCGATCTCGAAGCACTGAAGAAGGCCACCCCGATGGGCAAGGGCCTCGGAGCATCCCCGGGCGCTGCCTGCGGAAAGATCGTGTTCTCCGCTGAAGACGCCAAGGCCGCTGTCGAAGCCGACAAGAAGGCCAAGGTCGTCCTGGTAAGACTTGAGACCTCCCCCGAGGACATCGAAGGCATGAAGTCCGCACAGGGCGTTCTGACCGTTCGCGGCGGAATGACCTCCCACGCTGCAGTAGTCGCCCGCGGAATGGGCAAGTGCTGCGTATCCGGCTGCGGCGCCATCGACATGGACGAAGAGCACAAGCAGTTCACCCTGGCAGGCAAGACCTTCCACGAGGGCGACTTCATCTCCATCGACGGCTCCACCGGCAACATCTATGACGGCATAATCCCCACCGTCGACGCCGCCATCGAAGGCGAGTTCGGCAGGATCATGGGCTGGGCCGACAAGTACAGAAAGCTTGGCGTACGCACCAACGCCGATACCCCCAGAGACGCAAGGAAGGCCAGAGAGCTTGGCGCGGAAGGCATCGGCCTGACCCGTACCGAGCACATGTTCTTCGAGGCTGACAGGATCGCCGCATTCAGAGAGATGATCTGCTCCGACACCGTCGAAGAGAGAGAAAAGGCTCTCGCCAAGATCGAGCCCATGCAGCAGGCCGACTTCGAAGGTCTCTACGAGGCCATGGAAGGCAACGAGGTCACCATCCGTCTCCTCGATCCTCCTCTCCACGAGTTCGTACCCAAGGAAGAAGCCGACATCGAGCTCCTCGCCAAGGCACAGGGCAAGTCCGTCGAGGACATCAAGGCTATCATCACCTCTCTGCATGAGTTCAACCCGATGATGGGACACAGAGGCTGCCGTCTGGCCGTCACCTTCCCCGAGATCGCCGTCATGCAGACCCGCGCCATCATCAAGGCAGCCATCGCTGTCAACAAGAGGTGCGGATATCACGTAGAGCCCCAGATCATGGTACCTCTCGTAGGCGAGGTCAAGGAGCTCAAGTACGTCAAGGACATCATCTGCAAGACCGCCGATGAGATCATCGCCAAGGAAGGCGTCGAGCTCAAGTATCTGGTCGGCACCATGATCGAGATCCCCAGAGCGGCTCTTACCGCCGACGAGATCGCTACCGAGGCCGAGTTCTTCAGCTTCGGCACCAACGACCTGACCCAGATGACCTTCGGCTTCTCCAGAGACGATGCCGGAAAGTTCCTCAGCGATTACTACGACAAGAAGATCTACGAGAACGATCCGTTCGCAAAGGTCGACCAGACCGGCGTAGGCAAGCTGGTCAAGATGGCCGTTCAGCTCGGAAGGGCCACCCGTCCCGACCTGCACCTGGGCGTCTGCGGCGAGCACGGCGGAGATCCCAGCTCCGTGGAGTTCTTCCACAAGGTAGGACTGGACTACGTCTCCTGCAGCCCCTTCAGAGTGCCCATCGCAAGGCTTGCTGCCGCTCAGGCCGCCATCAAGGAGAACGCGTAGCTCTCGCGACTGGCTTTGTTGGCTGCGCTGCCCTGCGGTGCTCACGTACGTCTGTGTACGCTCCGCTCCTCGGCAGCTTGCCGCCTCGCCATTCATCGAGATCTACCGCGTTCAGAACAATGGCGCAGCTCTCGTGACTGGCAACAAAATAGCATCGAGCGCTTCCCCGCAAGGGGAGGCGCTTTTTTCGCAGGTCCGAGAAGGACGGGGCCTGCTGACTGAAATGAGATTTGAACACACAAACAGACCGGGTTTCTGGCTCGGTTTTATCGATTTCTTTACCGCCGGACTGTTTTTCATGATATATATGCCTTTGGGCCTTCAAAACGAACTGGAGACCATCCTGGGACACAAGATCAGACCTTACTGGCAGGCCTATCTGCTGGGTATACCCGATCTGTTCATCTATCCATTGGTCTGGATGGCCGGGATCGCGGAGGAACTGAAGGCGAAGGCGATCGAGCTTGGGATCGAAGGTCCGCATACATCCTGGAAGCATATGTTCTGGTGGAACATGCTCGGATGTTTATGCTTCGGCCCCATGATCGCCACGCAGAGGTTCTTCAAGACACTTGACCGGATCGAGATAGAATTAAACAGGCGGAATGGATCATAATAAAACTCCGGGAGGTATTTCCGCACTTTGTACAAGATGGATAGGCTGCCATCAAGGATAATGCGCAGCTCCCGCGACAGGCTTTGCCGACCGCGCTGCTTTAGCGACCGGAAACTAAACCATCGAGCGCTTCCCCGCAATGTGAGGCGTTTTTTTCGTCTGTTGGACATCTGTTGGACACGCGGGCATATAAATAACGTATATTCTGCGATCGTGTAATCGCTTATGGTGGAGCAGAAAATGAAGATAATGGTCAGCGCCTGCCTGACAGGCGAGAACTGCAAATACAACGGCGGAAACAACCTGAACGAAAAGGTCGTGGATTTTCTGGCCGGCCATGAGGTGGTCACCGTCTGCCCCGAGCAGATGGGCGGGCTCCCGACGCCCCGCGTCCCTTCGGAGATAAAGGACGGACAGGTCGTTACCAGGGACGGGCGGAGCGTGGACCGGGAGTTTCGCCAGGGGGCCGCAAAGTGCCTTGAGACCGCGCTGCGCGAAAAGCCGGACCTTATCATCCTGAAATCAAAAAGCCCAAGCTGCGGGGTGAAGAGGCGGTATGACGGGACTTTCACGGGCAGGCTGGTGGAAGGTCCCGGAGTTTTCGCGGAGCTCTTGATGGAGAACGGGTTCAGGTGCGTGGAGCCTGAAGATCTGCCGCAGTTATTGTATGAAAACAGGAGTCCGCTATGATCAAAAACAGTTCCCTGGGTAAAAAGATCCGGTTCGCGATGCTTGCCGTCGTGATCGCTATGCTCCTGCTAGCAGTAATTATATTCGCCTTCACCATGAGCAGCCTTTCCCGCAGCCAGACGCAGGCAAGCCGGGAGATGAGCAGCGCGACGGAGCAGATGTCCTCGGATTACATGTCCCGGCAGACGACCGCTCTGCTGCAGGATATGGCGGTAGAGAAGGCGGAGATAGCCAACGCGGCCTTTTCGGGATTCAAGCGGGCGGTCTGCGAAGCGGCCTACGCTGCCGAGAAGATATACAACGCGCCTGAGAATTATTCTCCCCGGCCGGTCCCTCTCCCGGATCCCGGAAAAGACGGGGAACTGACCCTTCAGGTCCTTTTTTCAGCCGATACCGACCCAGAGGATCCTGCCGTCAGGGCCGAGCTTGAGCTCATAGGCAACGTGCAGGACACCCTTATGGCCATAAATTCCAACCAGGAGCTGATGGTCTCCAACTACGTGGCCTCGGAGTCTGGTTTCGTTGTCATGGCGGACCACATCCCCGCGGCAAAGTACGATGACGCGGGAAGGCTCATGCCCTTTGAAGCCGGGGAAAGGCCCTGGTACCGGGGGGCGAAGGCTCTCGGAGCCCCGTATTTCACACCGGTGACCAAGGACGCCCACACGACCCATCTGGCCGTGATGTGCGGGGTCCCGGTCTACAGGGACGGCGAGCTCAAGGCCGTCGCGGGTGCAGGCATGTATCTCGACGAGATGGAGGCACTGGTCCAAAGCATCAACGTGGGTGAGAACGGTTCCGCGTGCATAATGACCGGCTACGGTCAGATAGTCTTCTCCACCGCAGAAGAAGGCGTATTCGCCGCAAGGGTAGGGGGAGAAGATCTGAGAAAGTCCGCGGACCCTGATCTTGCAAGGATCGCGGGGGACGCCTCCATAGGCTATAAAGGGGTAAGCGAGATCGACATAGACGGAGTTCCCAGCTACATTGCCTACGCTCCCATGAAGGCCGTCGGCTGGACCATGTTCGTCATGCTCCCCAAGGAGGAGGTCGAGGCCCCGACAGCCCAGCTGCTGGAGAGCCTGGGGATGATGTCGGCCAGATCCCTTGAGAGCAGCAGCGAGCAGATCAACAGGGCGACCTGGATGATGCTGGCGCTCTTCGGCGCAGCCGTCACCGCCGCAGCCCTTATCTCCGTCAAACTGTCCAAGGATATCGTAAAGCCCATCGCGCTTCTGACCGACAAGGTCAGCGCCATCAAGGGCGATACCCTGGATTTCACCTGGGATCTCGACACCGGCGACGAGACCCAGACCCTTGCGGAATCCTTCGGGTCCATGACCCGCCGCATGAACGATTACATCGCGGACATACAGACCATCACCGCCGAAAAGGAGCGCATCGGCACCGAGCTTGACCTTGCCAAGAGGATCCAGGAGGCCATGCTCCCCAATATCTTCCCGCCCTTCCCGGAAAGGGGAGAATTCGACATCTACGCCTCGATGGTGCCCGCCAAGGAGGTCGGGGGCGACTTCTACGACTTCTTCTTCGTAGACGACGATCATCTCTGCCTGGTCATAGCGGACGTCTCGGGCAAGGGCATCGGCGCGGCTCTCTTCATGACCATTTGCAAGATCACCATCAAGAACTTCGCGGGCCAGGGCATGAAGCCTTCGGAGGTGCTGAGAAAGACCAACGACATGATCTGCGCCAACAATCCCGCTGACATGTTCGTCACGGTCTGGGTCGGCATCCTGGAGATCTCCACCGGAAAGCTCACCGCATCCAACGCGGGCCACGAATATCCCGCCCTGATGAAGCCGGGGAAGGGATATGAGATCGTGAAGGATCCCCACGGCTTCGTCGTCGGAGGCTTTGAGGACGAGGTCTACGAGGACTACGAGCTGGTCCTTGAGCCGGGCTCGAGGCTCTTCCTTTACACCGACGGCCTTGCCGAGGCCAAGGGAAGCGGAGGCGCCGCCGACATGTTCGGCCTTGAGCGGATCACCTCCGCTCTCAACAGCGCTCCGGACGCGGATGCGAAGCAGACCCTTGAGAATATGGACCTGGCGGTCGCGGATTTCGTAAAGGACGCGGAGCAGTTCGACGATCTTACCATGCTGTGCCTTGAGTATAACGGGAGCGGCCGCAGGGAAGATCCTGTTTCGGTCAAATAACGTTTACTGAGTGATCAATATCTTTTTTTTCGTAGTATAATACATCGTCAGGTCTGCCCGGGCATCCCACGTCCGGAGCAGGCCGATCATCATTCAAAAGGAGGATATAGTATGAGAAAAAGTTTCATCTCAGCGGTGCTGGCTCTTGCCCTCGTTCTTTCGATGGCTCTGCCCGTGTTCGCCGCTGAAGAAGAGGATGCGTTCCTTGGGACGTGGATCGAGACCATAGCCCAGAGAGGCATCATCGAGATCACCAAAGAGGACGGGGCCTACAAGATCGAGGTCGCCTGGCCCAGCAGCGCCTTTGAGCGTTCGGTCTGGCGCCTGACCGGGACCCTCAATGAAGAAGGGAACGCCATCGTCTACAAGACGGGATCCTATTCGGTCCACACCTTCGACGAGGAAGGGAACTTCACCGAGAGCGAAAACAGGGTCGGCCTTGCCGGCACCATGGAGCTCAGGGACGGGAAGATCTACTGGACCGAGGCAGGAAGTGAAGACGCAGAGCCTTCCGTCTTTGAAAAGGCCGAGTTCATCGAGCCCGAGACCAGGGGAGCCGACCGCTTTGACGATGTCGCAAGAGACGACTACTTCTTCGACGCGGTAGACTGGGCGCTGGAGAACGGCGTCACCGACGGAAGATCCGAGACCGTATTCGCTCCGGGCAGCACCTGCACACGCGCCGAGGCGGTCACCTTCCTCTGGCGCTATGCGGGACAGCCTGCCGCTGATAAGGGCGGCTGCGGCTTTACCGACCTTGAGGCCGGAAGCTGGTATGAGGCTCCCGTATACTGGGCCTTCGCCAACAAGATCACCGACGGTATGAACGACGCAACCTTCGCTCCCAAGGGGACCACCACCCGCGCGCAGGTCATAACCTTCCTTTACAGGACCGCGGGAGAGCCCGAGGTCAGCGGGACCTGTCCCTTCAAGGACGTCCCCGCGGGCAGCTGGTTCGAAAAGCCCGTGATCTGGGCATATGAGAACGGCATGTTCAGCGAGGACAACATCCCTTCAGCGGAGACCTTCGCTCCCAATGAGCCCTGCAGGCGCGCCGATATCGTGACCTTCATGTACCTCGCTTCCAAGTATCAGAAGGACGCGGAGGAAGAGAAGCAGGTCTACGCCAACCAGTTCGCAGGTCCCTGGATGGACCGCACCAGTGGCAGGGCTTCTATGACCATAGTCCCCAAGGTATACGGCGAATTCGCTGAACTTATCGTTAAGATCTCCTGGGGAAACAGCGCCTCGGAGATCGCCGAATACACCATGAACGCCAGGTTCGATGAAAAGAGCGGCGAGATCGTCTATTCCGACGGCGCCCTCAGATCTGATACATACAGCGGGGAAGGCGAGCTGACCGGATCCGTCCTTCAGTACGAGGGAAGCAAGGGATCCTTCCGCTTTGACGGCGGCGTCCTCAAGTGGACCGACGACCATGAAGAGCGCAGCGCCGAGATGGTCTTCGAGCGTATGGAGCATCCCGCTCCCGAGGCGGAGCAGCTGGCCGGCGAATACTTCAAGCTCGTAGCCGGGATCATGCCCGGAAGCGCCGGCTCCTCCCTCAGAGAGGCCGAGGCCTTCTATAAGGCTGTGGACTTCTCCTGGAAGAACGATCTCTGGGGCTGCGAGAGCGGATCCCTCAGGGACAACATGCTCAAGGCCTACGAGTCCCTGACCGAGGACGAGAGGACCGCCTTCGACGAAGGCTTCATGGGCCTCCTCGGGCTCGACGCCGACGCATTCGGCGATTATGCCGCCGTCAAGGGATCCTTTGAGGACGCAGGCGTCTCCGATATGATGGAGAAGTATTCCGCCATGACTGAAGTCCGGATGTGCTGGGACAGGCTCAAGGGCTTCACCCTGACCCTTGGAAACAGCGAGATCTGATGATCCTGATCCGGGATGATGCTGCCCGTTTAAGACCGCTTCCCGGCGCCCCCTCTTCGCGAAGACGTCTTTGCGGGAGGGGGCTTTTTTCGATTTGATTCCTGCCGCCAAATGTGTATACTTGTCTATACAAGGCCTCTGAAGGGGCGCGGCGCCTCTTTCACGGCCGCAAAGATCCTTAAGATATTCTTAATGGGTCTGCATCTTTAATTTTAATGTCCTTCTGTGCGATAATATAGCCAGGGGGATACAGGGAAAATGGGGAAAAAAGAACTGAACAGGGATAAGAAGATCGGAATAGCGGTGATCGCCATCATGGTGGTGCTCGTCGCCGCCGCATGGATATATGTTGGCATCCCCATGGTCCGGCTCATCCGCCAGCCGGAGGCCTTCAGGGACTGGGTGGACAGCCACGGCGCCTTCGGAAGGATCGGTTTCGTGCTCATGGTGATATTTCAGATCATCATCGCGGTGATCCCCGGGGAACCCTTTGAACTTGCGGCGGGATACGCCTTCGGAGCGGCGGAGGGCACTGTTTTGTGCATTCTGGCGTCCTTCCTGGGGAGCATGATCGTTTTCATGCTGGTGCGAAGGTACGGTATGAGGCTGGTCAGGCTCTTCTTCCCCGAAGAAAAGATCGAATCCCTCAGGTTCCTCAAGACCAGCAGGAAGAGGGCCTTCCTCTTCTTCATCATATTCATGATCCCGGGCACTCCCAAGGATCTGCTGGGCTATTACGCCGGCCTTACCGACATGAGCCTCGGGACCTGGGCCTTCATAAGCTTCTTCGGAAGGCTGCCGTCCCTTCTGACTTCCACATTGGGCGGCGACGCCATGGGAGACAGCAGGTATGGCCTTGCCGCGGGGATATTCTGCGCGGCGGTCCTGCTCAGCGGGGCGGGCGCCCTGATCTACGGAAAGATAGGCCGGAACGAGAACCGGCAAGAGGATAAAAGAAATGGACGCGCCAAAAGGCGCTTTACGGAGGATAAAAAATGAGCGGCAGTACCGTCTGTCTTTTAAATGATTCGTTCCCGCCTCTTATAGACGGAGTATCCAACGCGGTCGTAAACTACGCCGCGGAGCTCAACCGCAGCGGCAAGGAGGCCTTCGTCGTTACCCCGGAGAATCCCGAAGCCGACGACAGCCGCTTCGATTACCAGGTCATAAGATATCCCGGCATCGATCTGAGAAAGAGCGTCGGGTATGTGGCGGGGAATCCCTTCAGTTCCGAGGTCCTGGGGATCCTCAAGGAAAAGAATATCGGCATCTTCCACTCCCACTGCCCCTTCGCCTCGACGGTTATGGCAAGGAGCCTCAGGGCCGTCATAGACGCCCCCCTGGTGATGACCTACCACACCAAATTCGACATCGACATCAGCAGGGCTGTGGGGCTCAAGATGGTCCAGGAGGGGGTCCTCAGCGCCCTGGTGGACAATATCAGCGCCTGCGACGAGATCTGGGCCGTCAGCGACGGGGCGGGGAAGAACCTGCGCTCCATCGGTTACAAGGGGGATTACATCGTCATGCCCAACGGTGTGGACGTGCCCAAGAGAAGGCTCTCTGAGGAAAGGACCATTGAGCTCACCGCGGGATACGATATCCCCGAAGGGGTCCCGGTCTTCCTGTTCGTCGGAAGGCTCATGTGGTACAAGGGCCTTAAGATCATTATCGACGCTCTGGGCGCCCTCAGGTCCCAGGACATCGATTTCCGCATGATCTTCGTCGGCGGAGGCGGGGACAGCGACGAGGTCAAGAGCTACGTCCAGAGCAGGGGGCTTTCCGGAAGGATATTCTTCACCGGCCCCATCTACGACAGGGAGGAGCTCTGCGCCTGGTACTGCAGGGCCGATCTTTTCCTCTTCCCGTCCACCTTCGATACCAACGGTCTGGTGGTCAGGGAGGCCGCAGCCTGCTCCCTCGCTTCGGTGCTCATAAAGGGAAGCTGCGCCGCCGAGGGCGTGGAAAACAGAAGGAACGGTTTTCTCATCGAAGAGAGCTCGGCAAGCCTTGCCGTGCTCCTGGCCAGGATCTGCGATGACAGGAGCCTGATGCGCCGGGTGGGAAAGATCGCGGAGGACGAGCTCTACCTTTCATGGGAGGATTCGGTAGCAAGGGCGTCAAGGCGCTACGAGGTCGTCATGGAGAACTACGCCAGGGGGCTCTACGGAAGGTCCCGCCATGCCTCCGACGAGCTCTTCAGGCTGTCGGGAGACTTTCTGGATCTCCTCGCCGAATTCAGGAACCTCAGAAAGAGCATGAAGAGCGCGGTGAACGCTGTGAACGAGAACATGGAAAGATATATGTAACATAAGGAGCCCCGGCCGCAAGGCAGGGGCTTTGTTTTTAGATATGTCCGATGTTTGACGGATCTTACAGATCCGGGCCCGACGCCGCGGTGCGCAGGGCGTAGAGCCTGTTCAGGGCGTTCTCGGTCTGCATCCTGAGCTCCGCCAGCTCCCGCTGGGACTCTCCGATCTTCATCTGGACCAGCCCGTCCACCAGGATGCTGTCCAGGAACGCGTCCGCGATCTGCACTCCCGCCCCCATGGTTATCTTGGAGACGTCGTTGTAGATCCTGATGTCCGAGATCTCGCTGTTGAAGCGGTCGATGGTGCTGCTCAGGCGTATCATGGCGTTGTGGGCTTCCTCCAGCTTTCCGTGCTTGAACAGGGCGGAGATGAAGCCTCCCTTGGTCAGTATATCGAACCATCCCCAGTTCTTCGCGCTCCTCAGGCGGTCCTCCACCTCTCCTATCTGGTCAAGCACCTCATGGCCCCAGCCGATGGCCTCTTCTATCTCCTGCAGCTGGCTTCTCATGGCGGTCCTCCTTTCGTTTTTCTTTAATTATACCCCAGTCGGGCTCAGAATAAACCGCTGAATGAGCGCGATAGGCAGTCTATCCCGCTCTTTGCACGCCGGGCTATGCGTTGTATGATCTTTTATCTCAAATATTAGTAAAGCGCCGCCGTTTTATGATAAAATAACATCAAATGATCATTCCGGTCCGGCCGGCGAAAGGAAGGATATCATCCTATGGAACACGTATATTTTACCGATGACAGAACGGCGCCCTACTGCGACATGGTGACCGAGGGAAGCCTCATGTTCCTCTCGGGCCTGGTCTCGGAGGATCTGACCACCAGAGAAGAGCTCTACGGCGACATCACCTTTGAGACCCGCAGGGTCATGGAGAATCTCAAGGTCCTGCTCGAGGCCCACGGTTCCGACATGGACCATGTCCTTCGCATCGACGTGCTGCTGAAGGATTTTTCCGATAAAGGCGCCATGAACGAGGAATATGTGAAGCATTTCGCTCCGGGAAAGCTCCCCGCGAGGCTCTGCTACGGCGGAGTGGATCTTTCCGGCGAGTGCAGGATCGAGATCGCGGTCATCGCCGCCAGGGCATAGCGGTCTGCTGAAGGTTTATGATAGAGACTGAAAAGAGCAGGGGGATAAAAAGACTGTCCGGCATGCAGCTGCTTGCCGCGGGCTTTCTCATAATGATACTGATCGGAACGGGGCTCCTCATGCTCCCGGTCTCTTCGGTCGAAAGGGAGTGGACCTCTTTTCACGAGGCCCTGTTCACCGCGACCTCCGCGGGCTGCGTCACCGGCCTCACCGTGGTCGACACCTACGGCCACTGGTCGGTGTTCGGCCAGCTGGTCCTGCTCCTTTTGATCCAGACCGGAGGCCTGGGCTTCGTCACCATAGGCACCGCCATACTCATGGTCCTGGGCGGAAAGCCCGGCTTTACCCAGAAGAGCTGGGTCAAGGAGAGCCTCAACGCGACCGACTACGGCGGCCTCATCCAGCTCCTCAAGCTGGTCCTGAAAGGTACCCTTTTGTTTGAATCCCTGGGGGCGGTGATACTCGCCGTCCGCTTTTATCCGGTCATGGGCCTTGGGGACGCGGTCTATTTCGGCGTCTTTCATTCCGTCTCGGCCTTCTGCAACGCTGGTTTCGACCTGATGGGGAAGTACGGGATGTCTTCGTTCACGTATTTCAGGGACGATCCGGTAGTCATGATAACGATCTGCGCCCTCATCCTCATCGGAGGCATCGGTTTCATCGCCTGGAAGGACATCAGGACCAAGGGGCTCCGCTTCAAAAAGTATTCCCTCCAGACGAAGATGGTGCTCTCGATGTCGGCGGTCCTGGTCGCCGGGGGGACGCTGTTCTTCTACTTTTCCGAAACGGCGGACTGCCTTTCCGGGGTCACAGGAGGAGAAAGGCTCCTGAGCGCCTTCTTCTGCGCAGTCACTCCCAGGACCGCGGGCTTCAACGTCATAGATTACGGAAGCATGAGCGAGGGAGGAAAGCTCGCCACCGTCCTTTTGATGTTCATCGGGGGAGGCTCCGGTTCCACTGCCGGCGGCGTTAAGATGACCACGGTGTTCGCTCTGCTGCTCCACCTGCGGGCCACCCTGAACCGCTCCATCGGAGTCCAGGTGATGGGAAGGCGCATCCCCGAGGAGACCATCCTTAAGGCGACGGCCCTGGCGTCCATGTACGTGGTCCTTTCCGCCGCGTCCTGCGTCTTCATCTGCGCCCTGCAGGGATTTTCCGAGGGCGACGTGATATTCGAGGTGGTCTCCGCCATCTGCACCGTGGGCATCACCACCGGGATCACCAGGAGCCTGAGCCTGGTCTCAAGGCTCGTCATCATCGCTCTGATGTATCTGGGAAGGCTCAACAGCCTCTCCTTTGCTCTGTCGTTCACGGACCATAAAAAGATAACGAGGATCAGCAGCCCCGCCGAAGAGATTAGCATCGGCTAGGGCGGTCAGGAGGCCTTTATGAAATCAGTTTTAGTAATCGGAACAGGCAATTTCGGGACCCACCTTACGAGAAGGCTCGCCGCCCTGGGCAACGAGATCATGATCGTTGACAAGGACGAGCGGCCCATGGAGGATCTTCTTCCCATCGTGGCCGGGGCTAAGATCGGCGACTGCACCGATCTCAAGGTGCTCCAGAGCCTGGACGTTCCGGGCTTTGACGTCTGCTTCGTATGCATCGGAGGGGACTTTCAGGCAAATCTTGAGATCACCAGCCAGCTCAAGGACCTGGGCGCCAAGCAGGTGATCAGCAAGGCCAATAAGGACCTTCACGCCAAGTTCCTGAAGAGGAACGGGGCCGACGAGGTGGTCTATCCCGACAGGGACATCGCGGAAAAGACGGCAGTCGCCTATTCATCGGATCAGGTCTTCGATTTCATAGAGCTCGCCGACGGCTACAGCATATACGAGATCGCTCCAGAAAAGAAGTGGGTCGGAAAGACGATCCAGCAGGTGGGAGTCAGGTCCAACTACAGGATAAACATCGTCGCGGTCAAGACCTTGAACGGTCTTGAGATGAATCCCCGTCCCGATTACGTTTTCAAGACCGAGGAGCATCTTCTCGTTCTCGGCCACCGGGACGTCATCGCGAAGCTGGTCGAGCATTACTGATAAAAAGGCCGGTTTCTCGTTGGAATTTTATTGAAAGCGATGTATAATACAACAGCTCGGGTCTGATCCTTGAGGCCCTGCAGAAAGGCTTTCTCTGTGCAAGAAAAGAAACACTTTTTTTACGGATGGGTCATCGTGTTCCTCTGTTCGGTGGTCATCCTTATCCACTACGGCATAGGATACAACATCCTGACGGCGTTCAACATCCCCATCTGCGAATCCACCGGCATCACCCGCCAGGAATACGCGGTCATGTACACCCTGATGTCCATAGGCCAGATCGCGGCGTCCCTTCAGGCTGCTAAGATCATCAAAAGGATAGGCCTGATGAACTTCATCAGGGCGGGCTCGATACTGTTCATCCTCACCACGCTGTTCTCATGCTTCGTCAGGACTCCGCTGATGCTCTGGCTGGTAGGCCTGATCTACGGTCCGACCTTCATCAGCGGCGGATTTTTCGCCCTTTCGATAATAATCGCCAACTGGTTCAAGGAAAAGCGCGGCACTGCCACCGGCATCGTGTTCATGAGCAGCGGCCTGGGCAGCGTCTTCATGCTTCCCCTGGCCAACACCTGGATCGAGAGCTTCGGATGGCAGAAGGCCAAGCTGATGTTCACCCTGATATCCCTGGTGCTCATCCCCGTGGTGTTCTTCCTGCTCAAGGAAAAGCCCGAGGATATGGGGCTCAGGGCCTACGGCGCGGATTCCGTCCAGACCAAAGCTCCCGCTGAAGAGGACCTCTGGGGCTACGAGAGGAAGGATCTTTACAGGCTCCCCGGCGCCTGGCTCTTCCTGCTCTTCATCATAGGGACCAATTTCACCACGTCCACCGGGAATACCATGATGCCTTATCTCAGAGACCTGGGTTACAGTTCGGCCTTCGCCACCAGGGTCCAGTCCCTCAACATGCTGAGCCTGGCCATCGGCCGCATCTCCGCGGGCTTCCTCTCCGACAAGTTCAGCGTCAGGAAGAGCGGCGGCGTGTGCGTCCTGCTCTCGCCCCTGATGATCATCGGCGCCATGCTCTGCAGGGACCATTCCTGGGGCATCCCGGTGCTGATCGTCGGATACGGCATCGCCATGGCGGTGAACTCCGTCTTTGTGACCCTGCTCACCGGAAAGATATTCGGAAGAAAGTACTTTTCATCGGTCTACGGCCTGTTCAGCAGCGTGGGAGCTCTGATGGGAGCGTCGTCCCCGCTGATCTACGGAAGGATATTCGCCCAGACCGGAAGCTACTATCCCGCCTACACCCTGTATCTTGGCATAGTGATCTGCGGCGTCATAGCCTTCTTTGCGGCGTCGGCCATCACCAAGCCCAAGAAAGACTGATGCGGACATGACGCGTCGAAGAGCGTACTGAAGATGAAAAAAAGCGTCGCAGAACTAGCGGAAAGGGGAGGGGAGCTCGCCCAGAGGACCCTGTCCCTCATAAAAAGGATGCACAGGACCTACATGCTGAAGAGGTACGAACTTCAGTTCGGCATGAGGCTGGTGGTCTTTCTTGTCGTGCTGTTCTTTTATCTTACGCGAAAGCAGGACTTCTACGGTCTGGTCATGAGGCCCTTCTGGAGGGGGATCTCTCCGATCCACCTGCTCTGGGCATACTTCATGATCATCATGATCAGCCATCTGATACCCAGAGAAAAGCTCTCCATGGCCGTCATGAAGGCCTATACCGAGTCTCGAAGGCAGTCGCCGACCACGGAGCACGATGAGCTGGAGCTCCTCAGGTTTGTGAAGACCCAGAACATCAGGGCCTGGGTGGTCATGCTCGTCTGGCTGATCTTCAACGGGATCTTCGCGTGCCTTTATCTTTTCGGCGTTCTGGACGAAGCGGATATGCTAATGCTCACGACCTTCTATTTTCTGTCGGACTACATCTGCATCCTCTTCTTCTGCCCGTTCCAGACCTTCATCATGAAGAACAAGTGCTGCATCAACTGCCGCATCTACGACTGGGGCCACTTCATGATGTTCACTCCCATGCTCTTCATCAAGAACTTCTTCAGCTGGAGCCTGTTCTTCACGTCCTGCGTCGTTCTGATCAAGTGGGAGATAGTCTACGCCCGCCACCCGGAGAGGTTCTGGCATGAGTCCAACCCGAAGCTCCAGTGCGAGAACTGCAGAGAGCAGCTCTGTCATTATAAGAAAAAGCGCCAACTGATGAACCAGCTGAGCAGGATACTCAAAAGCAAAAAGGAGGAGACAGCCCGATGAAGCATCTGGTGATGGTAAAGTGGAACGAGACCGTGGCGGACAAGAAGGCCATGGCGGAGGAGGTCCTGGACCTTTTCAAAAAAGCTCAGGCGGAGAATGAGGAGATCGGTGAGATAGAGCTGGTCTTCAACGCGGTCGATCTTCCCAACAGATACGACTGTTTGTTCATTATCGAGCTGGAAAAGAAGGACATCCCCGTTTGGAACAACTGCGCCCCCCACCTCACCTGGAAGAACGATTACGCGAAGTACGTCCAGTCCAAGGCGATCTTCGACTGGGAGTAGGGCTGCGGTTTTCGCCGAACCTATCCGTCGCTGCGGGGCCCTGACGCCCGGTCTCCCAACCTGCGGTATATAGTCCCCGGACAGGGGGACCTCTCCTCGCGTCACCCCTCCGCTCTGTGACAGCCTGTGATCGTCCGTAGTATGCGGCCGACGGTTTTATTATCGACAGCCTGCGGCAGGAATATGATATTGCGATACTGACTGACATGAACACCGAGATCAGAGGTAAAAACATCATTCTGCGTCCCCAGAGGCCTGAGGACGCCAAGTTCTTCGCTTACTGGTTCAACCGGCCGGAGATCATGTTCCAGTGCGGTTTTACCGGGCCTACCGACGAGGACAGGGAGCTGGAATACATCAACGTGTTCCACAAGACAGACGACTCCCTCTGGTTCACCGTCACAGACCTTGAAGGCAATACAGTCGGGGAGACCGGCCTTCTTCGCATGTTTCCCGCCTGGCGCCAGACCGACCTGACCATTATCATCCCGGATCCAGAGATGCAGCGAAGAGGCTATGGCACCGAGGCTGTAAGCATGATGCTGGATCTCGCTTTCGGAGAGTACGGCATGCACCGGGTCTCCATCGGCGTTGTGGGCGTTAATGAGAATGCCCTGGCCTTCTACAAAAAGATCGGCTTTAAGCAGGAAGGCATACAGGAGCAGGCCTATTATTACAACGGCAAGTACCTCGACTTCGTCATGATGCGCATCCTCAGCCACGAGTGGAAAAGGGGACAGGACTGCCGTCCGGTCCTGCCTTAGGGTCTGCTGCGATGGCCGAAAGGGCGTCTGACATTTGTTGAAGCTCGGATATGCCGCTTACGTATCGGGCATCTTATGCGGAACATGAGATCCCGGTTCGGAGAACGGCGGTCATTGAAGCCTTTTTCCCTTCATTGCCGGATCTTTGGAATGATCCGGAGCCTCTGCGCAGCCCGTTGTGTCGTTTTCAGGGAAAAAGAAGCTTTATGATAATAAAAATACGCATATTTGCAGTTCTTCCGGCGCTCCTTCGAGGATGGCGCCGGTCTTTTTGCGAGGTTTTGTCTCTTTTGCGTGGGGAAGGCAGTCTTTTGGCGTCATTTTGGCGTGATCTCCCGCTTTCGGACCGCATCATATGTGTTTTTCCGCCGGGATATCCTCTGATGAGACACAATGGATTGTTTCAGCTGTTTCCGCGAGCGGCAGGAAGGGCTTTTCAAAGCCTCAAGGCAGCAGGTCTGCCGGGGCCCGCAGGCTTTAATGAGCTTTTCGCCGGCGTTCCGACGCTCCCGGGCAGGAGGGCTGCCGAAGCGTCGCCGATCTAAATGACCGGCCGCGCGGCGCCTGCGCGAAAGAAGACCGATGACGGAGAGCCTTATCTCCCTGAAGGCAAACGCTGTCCGGGATCGAAAAACTGCTTGACATGTACTATGTGACGTAGTACACTTGAGCCACAAAGGAGGTATAAGGATGTTTCAATTGGATCTGAAAAGCAGAAAGTCCATCTACGAGCAGATCGTGGACGGATGCAAAGAGATGATCATCTGCGGAGATCTTGAACCCAATGAGAAACTTCCGTCGGTGCGTGAGATGTCGGCGCTGCTGACCGTGAATCCCAACACCATCCAGAAGGCCTACAGCAGGCTGGAGCAGGACGGCTGGATCTACACGGTCACAGGCAGGGGAGCCTTCGTCAGCGAAGAACTCCACGAACCGGACACAAGACAGATCGAATCGATCTTTGAACAGATAGGGGCGCTGATGGGACAGCTCCGCTATCTCGGAGTAAAAGGAGAAGAGATGATCGAACGTTTGAAGAAGATCTCAGAGGAAAGGGGGACAGCAAGATGATACAGGTAAGAGGCCTTGCCAAGAGCTTCGGCGATTTCACGGCACTGAAGGATCTCGATATGACCGTTGAGACGGGCTCCGTTTACGGGCTCATAGGGGTCAACGGCAGCGGAAAGACCACCCTTATCAGGCAGCTGACCGGAGTCTTAAGACCCGACGCGGGCAGCATCACCATAGACGGCGTCCCGGTCTACGACGATATCGACGTGAAGAAGAGGGTGGGATACGTTCCCGATGAACTGTTCTTCATGGGAAACTACAGCCTGAACGCCATGGCTTCGTTCTACAGGGGGCTCTATAAGAGCTGGAACGAAGAGCGCTTCAGGGCGATGACCGAGAGCTTCGGGCTCAAGCCCGGCCAAAGGCTCAGCCGCATGTCCAAGGGCATGCAGAAGCAGGCCGCGTTCATCCTCGTCATGAGCGCCATGCCGGATTATCTGATACTGGACGAACCTATCGACGGTCTTGATCCCATCATGAGGAAAAAACTCTGGGGCTACATTTTAGGGGACGTAGCCGACAGAAGGCTCACGGTCCTGATCTCTTCCCATAACCTGAGGGAGCTGGAGGGGATCTGCGACTGCATCGGGATCATCAAGGACAAAAAACTGGGATTTGAGGGCAAGCTGGACGAGCTTCAGAATGAGCTGTCCGATATGAGCCTCGAGGAGATATTCATATACGAAATGGAGGGCAGAAACGATGAATAAGGCCCTTTTCAAGGAAAACATAAAGCGCTTTTGGCCCATATCGGCCGTAGCCGCGCTCATATACTTCATGAGCGGCCCCTTCCTCCTTCTGCTTCAGAAGGACAACGCCAGCGTATTCACCGCAAGGAATCTGGTCAGCAACTTCAATCTGGGATTCCTCTTCATGGACTGCGCCCTGCCGGTCATCATCTGCGCGGCGGTGTTCATGTACCTTTACAGGATGAACAGCACGGTCGTCATGCACTCCCTGCCGTTCTCAAGGAGCAGCCTCTTCGTGACCAACTACCTCTCCGGTATGGTCCTTTCGACGGCTCCGGCGGTGCTGACAGCCCTGATCATGTTCGCGATCAAGGCTTCCAATGTGCTTCATTTCATCGACGACACGGTCTGGAATTCACTTCCCGCAGGGGCAGTCAGCTGGAGCACCGGCGGGATCGCCCTGTGGCTCGCCATCACTCTGGTGGACATATTCTTCGTGTTCTCCCTCTGCAGCTTCGGCGCGGTTATCAGTGGGAACATGGTGATCTGCCTTCTCACAGGCTGCGCTCTGAACCTCGTGGTCCAGGGCGTCATACTCGCCCACTACGCCTACTGCAGCACCTTCCTGTTCGGTTATTCCGACAACAGCTTCAACTGGAAGTGGTTGGCGTCCATCCATCCGGTCACTCACTTCGTGACCAACAATTCCCAGGCCCTGAGGCAGGAAGGCCCTTCGGGGATGAAGTTCATACTGCTCAGCGCGGCGGCCTATATCGCGGTATCCTGCGTAGTCAGCGTCCTTGCATGGGCAGTGTATAAGAAGAGGGCCAACGAGAGGACCGGCGACAGCTACGTCTTCGGGGCGGCAGGCTTCATCATCGGACTGCTGCTGGTGTTCCTGGGATCCAGCGCCGTCGGTCTCATCTTTAATGATTCCTTCGGGCTCTGGGGCTTCGTGATCAGCGGCGTCTGCTGCTTCATCATCGCCCAGATGATCATAAGAAAGACTCCGAAGATCTTCGACAAGGGCATATTGAAGCCTATGGCAGCCGCAGTCGTCATGATGGCCGTCGTCATGGGATGCTACATCTTCGATCTCACCGGTTACGAGAGCAGGGTGCCCGACGTGTCCGACGTAAAGACGGTGCATCTGAGGACGTATGACGTCAACTTCGGTTTCCCCTACGATCTTGAGGATCCTCAGGCTGTCGAGGCTGTTACTCTACTGCATAAGGAGATCGTCGCCCACAAGGACGAGCTGATGACTCAGGAGGCCGATAAGGAATATACGTCTGAAGAGGATGCCGAGGACGAAGGCTGGACCTGGATCGATCTCGACTATGAACTCAAGAGCGGCCGCAGGCTTTCAAGGTCTATGAAGATGCCCTATAAGTATCTCAAAGCGTCCGAAGGGCTGAAGACCATAGTCATGACCGGAAGCTACAACGTGTTCGAAGGGATGGTCGAGAGGGCGGATCCCGAAAACATAACCATGAACGCCAACGTCAACGACTGGGGAGATCTCACGGAAACGAACGCGGAAAAGTACGGGGATGTCCAGTATGCGGATGTTCCGGTCACTGAGTATTCGGGCTCTGCTGCGGAGGCCGCCACGATCGAACTGGACAAAAAGATCGCTGCCCTGAGCGGAGAAGAAAAGATCAGGCTCCTTGAAGCCATCTCGGATGACTACAGCAATATGCCTTTCGAGGCGCTGATCATGAGCAGCCCCCGATATGCCACTTACGGCCTGTGGATCCACGTCGAGTACGACGATATGGACGAAGCGCTCTACGAACAGCTCAGCGGATATCAGAGCAGGCTCTACTATATCTGGTTCCGCGAAAAGACCGACTACCAGCCCCAGTCCTACGTCGAAAACGTGAATCTGGAAGTGGATGAGAACTGGCCGAGGACCATGGCCTTCCTGGACGGGCTCCTCGAGAGCGGCGAATAGCCCCAGCGATCGAATAAAGATATCACATCAGTATGATGCGCCGGATTTTCTCCGGCGCTTTTTTGTGATATCATGGTATCTGTGAAGAGATGGTCTTCACGGAAGGAAAGAATGATATGGATTGGTTCAAGACAGAAAAGATAGATGAAGGCACCATCGCCATAACCGAGCCTCTTCATCCCGAAGCGCCCCATTCCTACCTGGTCATGGGCGATAAGAGAGCGGTTCTTATAGACACCGGCCTCGGGATCTTCAGCATGGGAGAGCTGGTGCTGGGATTGACGGACCTTCCGATAACGGTGCTCACCACTCACGCCCACTGGGACCATGTAGGGAGCCACTGGGATTTCGAACGCATCGCGATCCACCCTCTGGAGCTGGGCCTGGTCAGCGGCAGGAATCCCATGACCCACAGCCAGCTGCTGGAGAGGCTGTATCAGGGCGGTTTCAAGCCTCCCGAAGGCTTTGACCCCGACCTTTACACCGTCTACGACGCCGGGGCGGATTTTGCCATAGAGGACGGAGACATCCTGGATCTGGGCGGAAGGATCTTAAGGGTAATGCACACTCCCGGTCACAGCCCCGGGTCCTGCAGCTTCTACGAGGCTGAGAGAAAGTACCTCTTCTGCGGCGATCTTCTATACGACGGGGCGCTCTACGCCCATCTTCAGGGGAGCGATCCCGCGGCCTACAGGGCCTCCATGAGCAGGATCAGCCAGCTGGAGATCGAAAGGCTGCTGCCCGGACACAACAGTCTGGACAGGACCGGAGAGCTGGCGGAAAGGGCCGCCGCGGCCTTTGACGAACTGTATGAGAAGGGACTGCTCAAAAGAGGAGCCGGGAAGTTCGGATTCGGAGATCTCAGCATAATTCTTTAGCGTTTGCTGCCGGCGGGCAGGGAAAGGAATGTATCATGAAGTCCATAAGGGATATATACAAGGTCGGAGTGGGACCTTCCAGCTCCCATACCATGGGGCCTGCCAAGGCGGCAGGGCTGTTCAAGAACAGGTTCCCGGAGGCTGACTGCTACAAGGTCTATCTCTACGGATCCCTGAGCAAGACCGGAAAGGGCCACGGCACCGACAGAGCGGTCACCGACGCCTTCGCTCCCGTGCCCTGCGAGGTGGTATTCTCGGAGAAGGACCCCGAGGATATGAAGCATCCCAACACCCTGGACCTCATCGCCTTGAAGGGTGGAGAGGAGCTGGGCAGGATCAGGGTCCAGAGCATCGGCGGCGGAGATATAGTCATCGAGGGTGAAAAGGACGACGAGCCTGAGGAGGAGATCTATCTGGAGAATTCCTTCGCGGAGATCCGCAGTTTCTGCGCCTTCCGGCATGTGGATCTGGCCGATTACATCGAGCTCAACGAGGGCGAGGAGATCTGGGATCATCTGATCGGGATCTGGCATCACATGAAGGACGCGGTCCACGAAGGCCTTTCCAGGGAGGGAGAGCTTCCCGGAGGGCTCCACGTCCAGCGCAAGGCAAAATACCTCTTCGAGCATATAGTTGAGAACAAGCATGCCGAGCTGGTGGAATGCCAGAAGGTCTCGGCCTATGCCTACGCGGTGAGCGAGCAGAACGCCGACAACGGTACGATAGTGACCGCGCCCACCTGCGGAGCCTGCGGCGTCCTTCCCGCAGTCCTCTATTACTTCGAGGAGAAGCGGGGCCTCAGCGAGCTTCAGATCGCCAAGGCTTTAGGCGTCGCCGGCCTCTTCGGCGAGCTTGCCAAGAGAAACGCTTCGGTATCGGGAGCTGAGTGCGGCTGCCAGGCCGAGGTGGGAGTTGCCTGCTCGATGGCCGCGGCTGCCTGCGGACAGATGTTCGGATACAACATGGACCAGATCGAATACGCCGCCGAGGTCGCAATGGAGCATCATCTGGGGCTCACCTGCGATCCCATCTGCGGACTGGTCCAGATACCCTGCATCGAACGCAACGCCGTAGCGGCGATGAGGGCGATCAATTCCGCCAACATCGCGTATTTCCTCACCGGGACCAGGAACATAAGCTACGATATTGCGATCAAGAGCATGTACTATACCGGCCTTGACATGAACCAGCGCTACAGGGAGACCTCCGAGGGAGGCCTGGCAAGGGCATATCAGAGAAGAGGAAAGTGGTAGGGTATCTGCCCTGCAGGTCTTTCGGCCATTATATTAAACGAAAAAGGCGGATCCTTGGGGATCCGCCTTTAAAATGAGTATTTCCTATTTGAGTTTTGACGCGCTCACCGCGGCTCCGATAGCGCCGGCGAACCGGGCTTCGGGGCAGGTGGCGACGGGCTTTCCCAGTACCTTGGACAGAGCGCTGACCACATAAGGGCAGTCGCAGAGCCCGCCGGTGAGGAAGACCTTGTCCCCGGAGCCGGAGAGCCTTCCCGCCTGGGCCGCCACCTTCTGGACTATGGAGTCCATGATGGCGAAGGCGATGTTCTCCCTGGATTCGCCCTTGCCTATGAGGCTTATGACCTCGGACTCGGCGAACACGGTGCACATCGAACTGATCGAGGTGTCCGAGCCTCTGGATGCCATGTCGCAGAGCTGATCGATGGAGAGCCCCAGAGCGGTGGCCATGACCTCGAGGAACCTTCCGGTCCCGGCGGAGCACTTGTCGTTCATGAGGAAGTCTCTGACGTTCCCGTCCTCAACGTCCATGATCTTGGTGTCCTGGCCGCCGATGTCGATGACGGTCATGGAGGGCTGCTCAAAGAGCCTGTATGCGCCCCTGCCGTGGCAGGTGATCTCCGTTATGGTCTTGTCCGCGTAGGGGACCGAGATACGGCCGTAGCCGGTGGCTACGATCCTGCAGTCCTCGGTATAGCCCTTGCTCTCAAGAAGGGTCCTTATGCCCTCGGCGGTGTCTTTTCCGGACCAGCCGGTTGGCCGGACCTCGGTGAAGACCAACTTCCCGCTGCCGTCCAGCACCGCGACCTTGGCGCTGGTCGATCCTATGTCTATTCCTATGCTGTACATCTATTCGAGGGTCTCAATGAAGGCCGAGATCCTGGTGCTGATCTGGCCCGCGTCTGACTGGGAATAATCGGTCTCAAGCTGCATGTAGGGGACTCCGTGCTCCTTGCAGACTTCCTTTACCTTGTGACCTTCGATGATGTAGGTCAGGCAGGCCTGAAGGTCGGTGTCGATGACGCCGTCGATGTGGAACTGCTCGAAGAGGGGAGGCAGGGTCTCCATGCGCCTCTTGTTGGGGGTCATGACGGAGCATCCTATGTCCAGATAGTATTCGGCCATGGCCTGATAGATGTCCTCGGCCTTGGTGTCGATGACCTTCATGACGGGCTTGATGCCGCCGCAGTTCTCAAAGCAGACCACGTTGGCTCCCGCGGCCTCGACAGCTCCGACGACCTTCTTGAAGACTCCTCCGATGGGGCATCCGGTGACCATGATGCGCTTGCCATTGGGGTTGACCTTGTCGCTCTTCATGGCGGAGATGCCTTCCTTGAGCTCGTTGACCCTGTTGATGGCGTCTTCGATGTCGAACTTGAACCCGAGACCGTCCAGGAAGGTGTAGAGCTCGGTGCCGGAGATGGGGGGAACTTCCTCGGTGAGGAGCTCCATCAGTTCTCTCTTGGCGATCCTGAGCCTGTTTCTGGTCTCGCAGGCCTTTCTCAGATCGTCGTCGGTGATGGTCACGTTGAAGGTCTTTTCAAGGTAATCCTTGAAGCGCTTCAGTTCGGCGACCCACATCTCCTTTGCCTGGGGGATCGCGACGCCCTGGGGAAGGTGAAGGGTATAGACGTTCTTGCCCTCGCCGAGCATCTCGTACATCTTCTTCTTTCCGTCGCAGGTGGTCTCGCCTACGATCAGGTCAGCGAAGTAGGTGTAGGGGCACTTGTCAGTGAGGTAGAATCCGTAGCTGGATTTGATGAGGGGGCAGAGGTTCTTGGGGAGCTGGGTCTCCGCCGCGGGAATGGTCTCGGGGCTCATGCCGCAGAGGCTCACGGAATAGAAGCCTGCAGCGTCCAGCAGTTCATGAGGGGTGAAGGCGCAGAAGGTACCTGCGACCAGCTTACCGCCCTCCTTGGCGTTTTTCATGGTGATGAAGCCGGCTTTTCTCGCATCTGCGAATTCTTCAAAAGCCTTGGGAAAATCAAGATCCGGCATATCCTTAATCCTTTCCTGAGTGTGATAACTGCAATGGTCAAATTATATCATCAAGGAGCATGCCGTATTTATGATTGTTATTGATAAGATGGGCGATCTATAAGGGGTTTTGCGCCGGAGGAGGTCTCAAGGCAATAAAAAACGGCAGGGGACAGGATGTGGGTGGTGCTCTCATATCAGCACAAAAGTTTGGCCATCCGTATCCGGCCTGCCGTCTTTATTATATCACTCTTTTTCTTTCCCGCCGTGTTTTTTGTAATAAAGATATGAGCACAGCATGGTGATGACCGAGCTTACGAAGGCTCCCGCCATGATCACGATGAAGCTTGCCAGGGCCAGGCCTTCCTTTTTCAGGGTCAGGACGCCGGTTATGAGAGTCAGGATGCCCGTCGCCATGAAGCAGATGCTGCCGACCCTGTTGGAATATGCCCAGTTCTCGTCGTCGTCGAGGGACCAGGGGGTCCTGACGCCGAAGCTGTAGTTCCTGGCGTTCTTGGGCATGTAATTGCCCAGGAAGATGAACAGGACACCGATGAAGATGCTGCAGAGGGCTCCTATGTTGAGTTTTACGCCCAGGGCGGCGGCGTATACCACAAGGGCGAGGAACCATGAAAGGGCCGGCATCATGATCAGGACGACTATGAGGGGCTTGGAGGCGATGTTCTTCGACTTGGGATCTATGGACATCATCACCGCGCAGAATACCTCGCAGGCGGCCAGTATCGCCGGGATGCCGAAGACGGTCATGGCCTTGCTCGACCAGCCGTTGGGCTCGCCGTTTATCCCGAAGTGGGTGGCGATGGCGTCGGGCAGCCTGTCCCAGAGAACGAGCCCGGCGATCATGGGCGCCATGGTCAGCAGGGTCGTTATGATGATCAGTGTTCTGTATTTTCTGAACATTTTATTTCTCCTCCTTAAGCTCGCTCAGCCAGACCATGACCTCTTCGATCACGCTGGTGTTGAGCTCGTAGTAGATGAATTTGCCTTTTCTCGTGTCGCGGATCAGGTCAGCTTCCTTTAGCACCGAAAGATGCCTTGAGACCGCGGGGAGGCTCATGTCGAAGTGCTCTCCGATCTCTCCGGCGCTCAGGCTGCCTATCTTGAGCAGGCTCAGTATCTCGCGCCGGGTCGGATCCGACAGGGCCTTCATTGTGTTCTGTATGCCCAAGGCCGATCACTCTCCTTTATCATTTAACGTTTAAGTTAATTGTTAAATGTATGATAGCACGGGGAGCCCTCGTTGTCAACAGGTCCGCGGTGTATTTTATGAGCAGCGGGAGCGTCCTTCCGCAGCCCTTGGACAAACACAGCTTTTCGTTTATAATGTATTCAGTAAAAGTTGGCCGAAAAGGAGGTCTGTCATGAATATACTTGTTTTGTGGTCAAGTCCCAACACCGACGGTCTTACCGCTTCCGCCGCACAGAGCCTCGCCGAAGGCGTCAGAAGGGCTGGAGGCACCGTCGATATGGTCCAGCTCAACAAATGCCGGATCGAGCACTGCATGGCCTGCGGCAACGGTTTCGGCACCTGCAGGAGCGGCGGTTACTGCGTCATAGACGATGATCTTCAGGACATCTACGACAGGATGCTCAAGGCAGACGGAGTTGCCTTTGTCACCGCAGTGTACTGGCACGACCTGACCGAGGTCATGAAGGCCTTTATGGACAGGCTCCGCCGCTGCGAAGCCAACCACAACCATTCCCTCGCGGACAAGAAGGCCCTCATCGTAGCCTGCGCCGGCGGGACCGGCAACGGAGCCACCGAGTGCCTGGTAAGATTTGAGGATATCTTAAGGCACATGCAGATGAAGGCCTGGGACCGCATGCCGGTGACCCGCTTCAACAAGGATTACAATCTGCCGTCCCTCAAGATCATGGGCGAGCTTTTCGTAAAAAGGCTCGAAGAGGGTTTCAAATAGCAAATGAAATATGAGGACATGGTCAGGGCAAGATTTCTCTCAAGGCCCAACCGTTTCATTGCCATTGCGCAGCTTGACGGGGATGAGGGCGGAGAGCCCGCAAGATGCCACGTCAAGAACACCGGACGATGCCGGGAGCTTCTGGTCCCCGGGGCGGAGGTCTGGCTTCGGGACCACGCCGGTTCGATGGGGAGCCGCAGGCTGAGATATTCCCTGATCGCGGTAAAAAAGAAGACCGATAATGGGGACCTGATGGTCAACATCGACTCCCAGGCGCCCAACGCTCTGGTAAGAGAAGCCCTCGAAGCCGGTATCATCAGGATAAAAGGCATGGGCAGGCTCTCCCTGGTAAAGCCCGAGACCGTCCACGGCGACTCCCGCTTCGACTTTTACGTCAGGGACGAGGAGGGCCGGGAGGGCTTCATCGAGGTCAAGGGCGTGACCCTCGAAAGGGACGGTATCGCCGCCTTCCCCGATGCTCCGACGGAAAGAGGGGTGAGGCACATAGAAGGCCTGATCCGGGCGAAAGGCGAAGGATATGCCGCGGCTGCGGTCTTCGTCATCCAGATGGCGGGGATGACCGCACTGGTCCCCAACTACGGCACCCATCCTGCCTTCGGAGAGGCGCTGAAGAGAGCCCGGGATGCGGGCGTTCAGATCTCGGCCTTTGAATGCGCGGTGGATCCGGCGGAGCTTCACATCACGAAAGAGGTCCCTGTCATTTTGGACAGCGGAGACGACATGAAACTTTGGAAAAAGATCAAAAAAGTATTTGGTTTTGGGAAAGAAGATAACGGTGCGTCCGGCGCAAAGGAGCCCGCGGGGTATCAGGTCCGCTACGCCTGTCCGGTCTGCGGAGCCGCCTGCTTTGATGAAAAGGGAGGCTACGAGATCTGCCCGGTATGCGGCTGGGAGGACGATCCCCTTCAGCGAAGGGAGCCCGACTTTAAGGGCGGAGCCAACGAGATGAGCCTCAACGAAGCAAAGGAAGCGTGGAAAAAGAAAGGAACGGCCAGGTGATGGACCGCAGAAAACTAAAGAACATACTGATCATCGCAGCGATAATAATCCTGGGGATCGCATATCTTTCGGCCCTGAGCCAGCAGAATAAAGAGCTCGCCCAGCAGGCTGACGTCCCCCAGAGCGCACAGACCCAGGTCCCGGAGCCCGGCACCTATGTGAGCCAGGTCCCCGAGCAGCAGTCCCAGGCCGCGGTCCAGCAGCCGGCTGAGACCAACCAGCCCCAGGCGCCTCCCGAAGCCTCGCAGACGCCCTCTGAGGCCGATAAGACCAAGGAACAGGAAAACGCTCAAAAGCCTGAAGAAAAGCCTTCAGAGCCCGTTCAGGAGCCTCAGAAGGAACCTGAGGCCGATTACCGCGAGTTATACTTCCGGTCACAGAAGCTCCTGGATCAGCACTACGAAAAGCACGGCATCGAGATGGGCTTTGACAGCGCCGAGGAATACGAGGCGGCGGCCTGCGACGTGGTCAACGATCCCGAAGCCCTCCACAAGACCGAAAAGGAGGACGGCGACGACATCTACTACATCGAAGCCACCAACGAGTTCGTCGTAGTATCGAAGGACGGATACATCAGGACCTATTTCCTGCCCAGCTCCGGAAAGAAGTATTACGATAAACAGTAGGCCTTACGAAACTGCCAATATAAGACACAAATATCCCCTGAAGACCGGTCTTCAGGGGATATTCATTTCTTTCAGGAACGGGCTCTTTTCTTCGACGTCATCTTGTAGAGCTCTTCGGCGGCAAGCCTGGTCTTCGCCACCACGTCGCCCCCTTCCTTCGGGAAGCAGTAATACAGGGCATTCTCATCGCCTATGCATATCATGTCCCCCAGCTCGTACCAGAAATAGTCCGAATATAGGCTGTAGGACGCGGACGGAGGAAGTGAAAAATCCAGCTTTCCGTCGCATCCGGTGAGATGAAAGCCCTCAAGGCCGTGGGTGAGCCTTCCTTCTCCCACCGTATATATGCACCTGGTATCCACGAGCATGCGTATCAGCACCGGCACGTCCAGCTTGTACGTGCCATCTTCGAGCTCCTTTCTTACGCACTGCCTTTCCCAGGAATACCAGTCGGGAACGTGGTCGAAGACTCCCTTGCCGCTCTCCGCTTCGAGATATCCGGTCTCGGTCAGCGTCCACCTGCTGCCGCAGCTTTTGCAGGTCAGGGCGGCGCCTTTGCCCTCCATGGTCCCCTCGCTGCCGCAGACCGGGCATTTGTAAAGGACCCGGTTGAGGCCGTCCGCCCTGAAGGGCTCGTCTATGACCGTGCCGCTCTGCTGCTGGTCCCTGAAGTTGTCGAAGCTGAACAGGTCTCTCAGCACCTGGTTGATCTCTTCCGGAGACTTTGACGCGGCTTCCTCCCCGGACATCACGTAGGTCATCTTCGCGCTGACCTTCACGTCTCTGATCTGCAGCATGTTGTAGAGGGGGTCCCTGGCGAAGGCGCCTTCGGTCTTGATCATGACGACCGGCGCTTTGAGCATGCGGACGAATCTTCCCAGCTGATCGGGCAGGGGGGTGGCGGTGCCATCGAAGGTGTAGCTGGCCTCGGGGTACATGAGGATCGAAGAACGGAGCTTTTTCACCGCGTAGTTCATGTCCCTGACCAGGGTCACGTCGGTGAGGAATTTTCTCGTCGGGATGCAGCCTATCGCCCGCATGAGGGGCGCTTTTCCTACGAATCCGTCGGAGGTGCAGATGATGTTGAAGGGGCGGGGCCAGAGGATGACCGAAGCGATCTTAAGGTCGATGAAGCTGGAGTGGTTCATGAGAAAGAGGGCGGGCTCGTCCTTTCCCAGCTTTTCCATGCCTTCCTCCGTCAGGGTGAATCCGACCTTCCTGAGCTCCGGGGCGCTGACCGTCTTGAGGAAGGTCCTGAAGAACATGGAAGGTCTTTGGGGAGGGTGGTGCTTTTCCCTTGGCAGTGCGATGACCTGTTGATAGTCCATCTGACGTTCTTTGATCTTCATCCCGGATCCTTTCCCGCTTTCTGCGACGGTTATCGAGCGTCTGCTGTCATTTCAATATTATACCATGGACGGTGATATGGTACAAATATCTGATGATGCACAAATATGCGCCCGCGTCTCATCCGTTTACGTCCCCCCGAGCCTCAAAAAGCGGCAGTTTCGGTCATTTTCAGATTGATTAATCCCTTATAAATGGGTAAAATCTTAAAGTAAACAAAACTAAGAAAGGTTCACCGCGATGTTTGGAAAAAGGCCTGACGGCGTAAGGGTCAAAGGCATAGACCCGGTAATAAAGATCACATCATACGTAATGCCTATGCGCTGCGACGCTCAGGTATTTTTGAAGCACAGGGCAAATCTTGAAAGGCTCAACGCCTATGTAAAAAGACAGAAGGCCGAGAAGAACGAGACCCTGTCGTACATGCAGATCATAGTTGCGGCTTACGTCAGGGCGATCTCCGCCAATCCCGAGGTCAACCGCTTCATAATGAACAAGCAGCTCTTCGCAAGAAACAACTGCTCCGCGGCCTTCACCATCCTCAAGGATCCGGAGGATATCGACAAGGGCGAGGCGGTGGTCAAGATCAAGTTCGATCTGACCGATACGGTTTACGACGTCCGCGACAGGATGGTCGCCGCCATCGAGGCGAACAGGGACGAGCAGGCTCCCGGCTTCGTGGACAAGCTCCTCAGGACCCTTTTCGCGGTGCCAGGCCTTGCCACGGTCGTCGTCGGCCTAGTGAAGATCTTGGATAAATACGGGATCGCCCCCTCCATACTCATGGAGGAACTGCCCTTCTACGTCGGTATGTACATAACCAATACCGCGTCCATAGGCCTTCACGACGTGAACCATCACCTGTACAATTGGGGCAACGTGGGGCTCTTCCTTGGTATGGGCGTACCCGAGAGGATCGCCGTCGTCGAGGGCGGAAACATGAGGATGAGGCGGTATCTTCCCATCGGCATCACCGCCGACGAGAGGGTCTGCTCCGGCGCTCACTACGCCAGGCTCTTTGCCGACGTCAAGAAGTACCTGGACCACCCCGAGCTGCTCGAGGTCCCGCCCGAAAAGGTTGTCTTCGATCAGGGCGTAGAGTATCACGAGCCTAAGGTGAAGAAGACCGAAGGATAACACAAGACCGATAGAAGTCAAAGATCATTATGCGGGCATTTTCCGGATATCTGGCCGGGATGCCCGTTTTTATGTGCCGGGACTGCTTGCGGCGGCGTTCAGGAGGGGGCAGGGGATCGCTATCGCGATCTGACGCTTGGGGGTCCTTCGGGATCTTTGACTATTTTGATGTTTTTAAAGGCTTTTTCTAGTTTTCATTTGGGGATCCGGGCGAAAATTGACTAATCTGACCTTTATAAAGGTTTTCGCAAGCTTTCATTTAAGGGGATCAGGCCATTATTGACAATTTCGCCGTTTTTAAGGCTTTTGACAATAATGATCGGGGGATGATATTCCTCTTTGTTCGGGAAGAACGGTCTTTAGCTGAACAGATACATGCTATTTAGCGCTGATACTTCTATAATACTTCATTTCCTGCCTGCCCGCGGTGCAGACCGCTGGTCTATAGTAGATCAGGTGTCAGATCGCCGCCAGGATGCTCCCAAAACATTGACTTTCTTTTAGAAATTGCCTGATAAAGACAAGGAACAGTTGATCTGCTCCTGATCTGAACTGAATGATCATAGTTTTTTTATCTATCTTCTGCGTGAAAGAAAGTCTGCATTCTTTGCAATACCATCGCTGAGAACCGGCATGATCTTTTCCATATCTGATGCTTTTCTTTTTACAGACAGGGCAATTTGCCTGATACATACTATCTTCCTCCATCTAAATGATTTAAGGAAGATTAAACCCGAACAAGGCCGGTATTTTCAATGCTTTACGGACTTTTTACCAACACTTTTGTCCACCCTCAAAGTGCCTGCAAAAAACTTTGAACCGTTGTAACCATTGATTTTTCAATGATCACAGCGGTTTTTACCAACACTTTTTGTCCTATATCTCTTGTCTACGATAGGGAAGGATAGGTATCCTTCCCTTATTATAGTAGGCATTTTTGAGATTCGGTAGACATCCGGTAGACAAAGACCACTATTCAAGCAGGTTGGATAAAAATAAAAATCCCTGAAATCGTTGGGTTAATGTCGGTAAGGAACTAATCGAAACTTTATCATCATAGCCGACAAACCGCAGTGCGAAGAACTGAATAACACCAATGAAATCGGCTGTTTGCCCCAGTATAGCAGGGCAGGCAGCCTTTTTCCATCTCAAAAGCTGAGTATCAGCAGAAAGGATTTTTTATGAGAATAGATATGTCTATGAACACCAATGCAGCCAACGACCTCATCGTGATCGGCATCGATCACGGCTTCGGCAACATCAAGACTGCGAACACCGTTTTCAAAACCGGAGTTACAGCCTACGACAAAGAACCAATCTTTCACAACAATCTCCTGACCTACAATGGCCGCTATTATCAGATCGGCGAAGAACACAAGGAATTCACTGCTGATAAGATTCAGGATGAGGATTACTATATCCTGACGCTTGCGGCCATCGCCAGGGAGTTGCATCTCCGAGGACTGACCGCTGCCAAAGTACACATTGCCGCCGGTCTCCCGCTGACATGGGTGCGTGAACAGAAAGATTCCTTCCGGGAATACCTTCTTCAGAACGAATCCACCGACTTCACATTCATGGATACCGTTTATCATGTTGAATTTGTCGGGGTGGATATCTTCCCGCAGGGCTTTGCTGCCATAGCTGACCGTCTCCGGGACTTCACTGGCATCAACATGCTCTGTGATATTGGAAACGGCACCATGAATGTCATGTATATCAATGAGCGAAAGCCTGTCGAACAGAAATCCTATACTGAGAAATTCGGGACAAATCAGTGCATGATTGCGATCCGCGAGAAGCTAATGAGCCAGTTTAATGTATCTGTTGACGAAACGATCATTGAGCGCGTGATTCGGTATGGAACAGCAGATATCAGCGAACGGTTCCTGATTGCCATCCGTGAGGCCGCAGCCGATTACGTGGAGGGTATTTTCCGCAGGCTCAGGGAACACGAATACAATCCGGAACTGATGCGGCTCTTTGTGGTCGGAGGCGGAGCATGCATGATCCGCAACTTCGGACAGTATGATGCGGAGCGTGTTATCTTCATCAATGACATTAAGGCTACGGCCAAAGGCTATGAGATGCTGGCAAAGCGCAAGCTCAGAAAGGTGGGTGTGATCGTATGAAGAAAGAACGAAAAATCATCAATACCAACATCCGGCTAAATCTCATGGAACCGGCAGATCAGGAAGCCTGGCAACACCTGCAGTACATGGACAGGAAGAAATATAAATCCTACAGCCGCGCTGTTGTGACTGCTCTCAATGATTTCTTCCGGCGCGAGGACGCGATTTCCGTTGATCCTTATCTGGAAACCAGAGAGAAAGAAGACCGGTTTCTGCAAAAGGTGCTGGACACGATCGAACTTGGAGCCAGGGAATCCATGCCGATGGTCATAATGAACAGCCTTGTATCACTTCTTCAACCGGCAACAATGCAGATTCCATCTCATCCCATCGCATCTGATCAGAGTAATCAGGCGGGCACGTATCCGACCGCCGATTTTGATCAACAGGCCGATTCTTCTGCAGAGGAAGAGGCGGCACTGGACGATGCGCTGGACTTTGCGGACAGTTTCTGATTCTGTCATTTTCACTGCTACTTTCCACAATGACAACAGCATATCGACAGTATTTGCACAGGCAGCAATAGCTATTTTCTCAGATGGTATCGGGATGACAGCAGTTGCTGCCTTTTTGCTGTCACAATGTCTGCTCGTTTAAGAAAAGTCCATTCCTTTAACAGAACCCATTACCGATTTTAACAGAAAAGGCCGGATACGGCCAAAAAAGGAGATCCTATGACAAGCAATAAACCTATATCCCCTGAAGAAAAGAAATTGCTGCAGGCGCAGCACCGTCTGGAAGAAGCACAGGCCAGAGACCGCGTCAAAGAACGAAAAGCCCGTACCCGAAGGCTCATTCAGGAAGGTGCCATTCTTGAAAAAGCTTATCCAAAAGCTGTAGCGATGAATCTTGAAGAACTTGAGGAGGAACTCATATGCTGCCTAATGTAATGAAAAAAACAAATAGCGAAAAGCCCGTTCATAAAGACAAAGGCCGACACGAGGCGTTCCGGGAAACCGGAGCGTCTCTTCTTTTTTCCCGAAGGGCGCACTTACTCACCACCCGCTTTGCGGGCGGTGGTATCCCTCCCTGCGGTCGGGCTCGTGCGCTCTTCACGAACTGTCCACCGGACACTTCTCCAGAGGGGCAGACAATGCCACCGCGTTTCGCTGCGATCAGCATTGTCTGCGCATCTGTCAGGAGGCTTTCGCCTTATTTGCCCATCTGTTCCGATGCCGCAAATCGTTGTTCCTGTCCGGAACAACACCTGCCATCTGCCTGCGAAAATCTGCTGCTTCAAAGATATATTCTTTTCCGGCGAAGCAGCTTTTCGCAGTTACAGGCCGTCTCAAGAAAGATCGGCCTGTTTTCTTTTGCTTGCGTCAAAAGAAACAAAATCGCCCCCTGCGGGGCAGAAAGGACGTGATATCTTATGGCAATCTATCACCTTGAAGCGAAGGTCGTAAGCCGTGGCACGGGCCGTTCCGCCGTGGCAGCCTCCGCCTATATGTCCTGCTCAGCCATCTATAACGATTATGATGGTGTGCCGCACGATTACACCAGAAAACGTGGCCTTGTATGGGAGCAGGTATTCCTGCCGGATTACGCCCCAACCGAGTGGCAAGACCGAAGTATTCTCTGGAATGCCGTCGAAGGAAATGAAAAGACGAAGGACAGCCGCCTTGCCCGTGAATTCGTTCCGGCTCTGCCTGTCGAGCTGACACCGGAGCAGTGGAAAGAACTCCTGACCGGCTTCATTCAGAATAACTTTGTAGCCGACGGAATGTGTGCGGATGTGGCGATCCATGATCCCGATCCGCCCGGCCATAATCCCCATGCACACATCATGCTGACTGTAAGGCCGCTGAATCCGGACGGAACATGGCAATACAAAACTGAAAAGGAATACCTCTGTATCCGAAGCGGCGAAGAGCGCGGCTTTACTTCTGCTGAGTTTAAGACGGCGCAGGCCGAAGGCTGGGAAAAGCAATATCAGTACAAGGTTGGACCGAAGAAAGTTTACCTTGCTCCTTCGGAGGCAGAAGCACATGGATATGAACGGGCCTCCAAGCATCCCAAAAGCACCAAATACGGCAGACAGAATCCCGTTTCCGAACGCTGGAACAGCGAGGAGCAGCTTCTCTTATGGCGTGAGGCGTGGGCGAAAGCCGTCAATCAATCATTAGAGCGTTATGGACATGAAGAACGTGTGGATCACCGCAGTCATGCCGAGCGCGGTCTTGACGAACAGCCTACCGTTCACGAGGGCGTGATTGCCCGTGCGCTGGAGAGGGACGGAATCGTTTCTGACCGATGTGAGTTGAATCGGAAGATTAAAAGAGATAATGCACTCCTCGGGCAGATCAAATCCGAAGTGCAAAAGCTGCTGCAGGCCGTCAAGAATACAATCCCGGCGCTTGCAGAGGCAATGGAGGCCGTGCGGGTAAAGATGATCCTGTTCAGATATCAGCTTCGCTATGCCGCTACCGGAAAAACTATGCTGACAAAGGATCTGGGCATCATGAATGTGAAGCTGAAAGAATTTACCAGAATAGCCGGTGAAATCAAGATAAAAAGCAAGAAGCGGAGTTCCCTGCTTGCCGAAAGGAAATCGACACCTACTATCAATATCCTGAAGCAGCGGGATCTGTCCCACCAGATAACGGAACTGACGGAAGAATTGGAAGAACTTCGTTCTGAAAAAGCACAGCTTCTGGCTACCATGGAATACGAGCCCGATACGCCGCTCTCCGTTGTCAAAAATAGAGTGTCCGCAATTGAAGCCAACCTGCAGAGACTGGAGGCTACAGAACAGAAATATGAGTCAGAATTAACGACTGCTCTCAAAGAATACGAATCACTGGAAAAACAGGCAGCGGATCTTGACCCGGATGATCTGGCTGAAGCACGGCTGACCGTCCGTCCGGAGAAGGAATCTGCCATCGAAAGAAAGCTGCAAACCGGATACGGTGACAAATATGATTACCGCATCATGTCCAGCGCGAAGCGAGATGTCTCGGTCATGCTGGGAGAGGAAGAATCACGCTCTGTCCGGGACCGCCTGCAGGAAAAGCAACGAGAAGTTCAGCGATCAGAAATGGCTCCTTCACAGAAAAGAAAGCGTCATGATCACGAATGGGGGCGGTAATACGCCGCTCCCATGTCTCCCTAAATGACATCGTATGATTTAGAAATAGAATACTTCCTCAAATTTTTTATCCAGTGCAATGCACAAAACAAGCGCCAGTTTTGCCGTTGGATTGAACTGACCCGTCTCGATGGAACTAATCGTATTGCGGGATACGCCCACCATCTCGGCAAGCTGCGCCTGGGACAGTTTCTTCTCGGCCCGTATCTCCTTCAGCCTGTTGTGGAGAATCAATTTATCGTCCATAGCATCACCTCACGAGCCGGATTACATACATCACGAAGAACACTGCGGCCAATATAAGCTGAATAACTGCGAAGATCAACTCGTGTTTTCTCTTCAGGCGCAGATACTTAACCAGAAGCATGGTACCAGTCATAGACAAGTACACTGCCCATGTACTGACATTCACGCTTTCTGCAAATATCGTTTCAAGAAGGATGATCACCATACAGACGAGGCCGCCGATGGCACATGCTCTCTGTCCGGCCTTCGCAAGAGCGTCTTTCTCCATCTCATCCTGATTTTTGTTTTCTTTTCTGCTTCTTTCCAGTATTTCTTCCCTATTCATGCGATAACCTCCTCATTAACCGTGGTAGTGCAAAGCACTCTACCATAAAAACCGCAGACCAAAGCCAGATAACAATCGGCCAAATACCAACCAATGCCGCAAGGGGCAGCATTACGAGCGGTACGATGTACTTGCGCGGATGATGCCAGAGATCACTCTCCGTTTTCCAATCCCGAACGGGATATTTCCACTCCAGGATGACGGACAAAATAGCGCTTTGCACGGCAAATAGAATGGATGCCCAGATATTTGCCGCACTGATATTCTCATTGTGTACCAGCCACACAACCTGATAAAGACAAGACAATGTGAAATTGATGCAGGCAATGAACAGACAATACCTGCCATAAAACCTTATCGCCTGTCCGGGCATTGTCTTAACAGATTGTTCCAAATCCGCATCACATGATAGCAGTGTGCAGATCGATGTGTTCAGGCATAGAATGGCGAAGCCAAAAGGCAGGACATTTAAATTTTCAAATTCTCCGAGCAGAAACGGCAGAAAGCAGGCGACAATACATAGCCCCACGGTATTAATCAGATAGTTCTTGTTTGCCATCAGATACCGCATCAGATAGGCGAATATACTGCCTTTTCTGTTCCTGTAACGAGCCTTCGTCTTCTTCGTACCAGCATGGCAGAACCCATAGGCATTCGCAAAGAAGAGATATATTACGGAGGCGATACACCCTGCCGTCAGGATCATGGTGATCGCTATCGACTGATGAAATGCCAAAGCCGCCGCTAAAATACATATGATTCCAAGAACAAGTGGCACATAACTTTTTTGCCGATAAAGTAAATACGCCGCTGTTGACACAAAGCAGGCACAACATCCACAAATCAGGGCAAGCACGATTTCATATCCGCGCCAGGAACCTGCTGCAAAAAGCAGCGCCCAGGCAAGCATAGTTTTTGTGATAAGCACGTAGCCGCCAATGACCAGTGTGTAGGAAAACACAAATGGCCGATTTGCAAAGGGAAGCATCAGCATTCCCTGTAGTATTTCCACACAGCGACTGCTGCGTAAAGTCTGCCACACGATACATCCCGTAAAAGCCGCAGAGGTCAGGTACAGGATAAACGGCGCGATCTGCAGTTTCATCTCTGCTATACGAATCGCAAAGAACAGTATACCGCTGGCCAGCAGGCTTTTCCCTGCGCTTTCATACCTTGCGCCAAATAGTTGTTTGGAGAATGCTTTAAATGCCATCGTCAACTTTCAGCACCTCCCGTATGTTTCCTGCAGTTATATCTCCGCCGCTGAATATCCGACTGATCCTGCCCTGTTCCAGAACGATCACCCTGTCGGATGTCAGGCAGATACTCTCTAAAATATGGGATGAGAACAGCACGGTTCCATATTGCCTGTATCCGTTGATCAGTCCGTAAAGATATTCTGTGCTCTGAAAATCCAGCCCATTCACCGGTTCATCCAAAAGCAGCAGTTTGGGACGCAGGGCAAACGCGGTGATCAGATAAACCTTTTTCAGATTGCCAGTGGACAGTTCCTTTAAAAGGACATGGGTATAGTCCTCGAAGTGGAATCCTTTTATCAGTTCGGAAGCCTCCGGCACAGGCACACCATAAGAGGCTGCTGCATACGCAAGGTATTCCTGAAATGTGAAATACTGAAAAGACCGGTCCTCTGAAAAGACAATGTATCGGTTCCGTTTAAACGCTTCATCCCGAAACGAGAATAGATGACCGTTCCATTCGGCACTATCGAATCGATGGCTGGGGAGTAATCCGGCCACGGTTTTAATCAATGTCGTTTTCCCGGCTCCGTTGAGTCCGATCAGTCCTACAACTTCATTCGCCTCTATTTTTATCGATAAGTCAGAAAGCACAGGATGATCTTCAGTATACCAGACACTTAAACCTTAATTATTCATAGCGGTAAGTCACAAACAATGCTTTACCGCGTAGTTACAATGTTTCCAACTGAATATTGCTTTCACTGATCTGGTGAATTAAAAAAGAGCCCGATCCATGGTAAAATTTAGGTGTCTAAGCTAAAAACATACCATAAGAAAGGGGCTCCTCATGGATATTTTAAACACCATATCTCTTGAAAGCAATAGCTGTTTTAAATTGAACTTTAACGGAGGCAGCCTTACTTCGGATGCCGGTCTGCTCATGATCTATGATTTTATGAGGACCATGGGATTTGAGAGCATTATTTCGAAGATATTTGCCACCCCCCGGAAAGATTCATTCCGTAAACATTCCGACAGTTCCATGCTGCTCCAGTTCCTGTATCAGGTCTTTGCAGCTTACTTTACGGATGACTGCGCCGACCATCTCAGGAAGGATCCGCTCTTTACAAAACTTGTAGATAAAGAATCTCTTGCATCCCAGCCAACGCTTTCCCGTTTCTGGAATCGTATGGACGATTCCACCCTGGGACAGTTTCTCTCAATCCTCAAAAAGATGAGGAAGGCCGTTTATTCTGTCTCCATGCCGAAGGAAGTGATCCTTGATCTGGATTCTACACTGCTGGCTGCTTATGGTCAGCAGGAGGGCAGGAGGTTCAATTTCCATTACCATGACAGCGGCTATCATCCGCTCTTGTGTTATGACGGACATACTCATGACCTGATCCAGGTCCAGCTCCGGACAGGGAATGTCTATTCCTCTGATGGAACTGTCGATTTTCTCCAGCCCGTCCTGAATGAATACCGCACAGAATATAAGGACATCCGGCTCAAACTCAGAGGTGACAGCGGTTTTGCCATCCCCGCCATTTATGACCAGGCTGAGGATAACGATATCTCCTATGCTATCCGCCTGAAGCAGAACGCAACTTTGGTCCGCCTTGCAGCTGAGGCTGATGAACTGCTTTACGAGATGACCAGAGAAGACCAGATCAGTTATGCAGTCATCTATGGTGAATTCGAATATAAGGCAGCCACATGGAGACAGCCACGCCGGGTTTGTTTCAAGATAGAGAAGCCTGCAGGCCAGATGACCCATCTGTACACTTTTATAGTGACAAATATGATCAGTATCCCACGCTGTGTCATACAGTTCTACTGCGACAGGGGCCGCATGGAGAACTTCATAAAGGAAAGTAAAAATGATTTTGACTTTTCAGCCGTCAGCAGTTCATCATTTACTGTGAATGAGAACCGCCTGCTCGCACACGCATTGGCCTATAACATCTTTAACTGGTTCCGCCGGCTTGTCCTGCCTGCGAAGATGAAACATCTTGAAGCTGATACACTTCGAATGATGATCATTAAGATTGCGGCCAGGGTCAAATATCAAGCTCGTTATTTTATATTCGAGTGCGCAGCCAGCTGTGCCTGGAAACGGGAGATCGATCAGATTTTCTGGAGTATAAGGCACTTGAATCCGCAACTGGAATAACAGTAGCTGTATCCGCAGCCCCAGGCTGCATAAGATTACATTGACAGGAACAAATACTGCATTTCAGCCGTTTGAAGGGATACTTTACCCTTTTTCAGGTACAGAAGTACTGCGATTTTTGTTTTTGTCGATATAATTGCAACATCATTCATGTGGCTTCCGGTTTTTTTATTTTTCGAAGCCTATGAATAATTCAGGTTAAATTGTTTATAGAAAACAGCTTCAAGTCGTTCATCCCCTTATTCCTGATTGTCTTTGCTCTTTTTCCAAAGCGAATAGGTGGAGTACAGGAACAGGCCGCCTAAGATTAGGTACAGTAGCGCAAACGGAATGTTGGCTGTGATACAACTGTAAACAGCGCAGATGACAAAGACCATCCCCAAGATGAACCGAAAATATATGTGTCGCATATGCAGCCTCCCTTTTTGCCAAGTTTACTTTGCGCAGTTTGATTATATCCATACCAAGTATACTTGTCAAGAATGCTTGCAAAGTTTTCTTGGGATGCCAAGAAAACGCCCATTCGATAAGTATAAGAAACAGCCCGCCAGAGGACTGTCTTATGACATCTCCTGGCGGGTACTTATTACAGATACAATTTCGTTGCTCAGTTCCGCGTCGGGTATTCGTCCCGTTCACCGAGTTCTACCTGTTCGCTGATACGCCGCAGGCTGTAATCAGCCTTTTTCTGAAAATCGATGATCTGCAGCATTCCTTCGTCATCCAGATCGGCTGAAGGAAGGTAAAAACGCTCGTCAGCTTTGCAGAAGGTCACGACCGTCACTTCTTCAGGTACTTCATCTGAAAGCGCGATTTCTGTATTCGGCTGGGATGTTCCGGCCTCATATGCCTTAAGCAGTTCATCAAATTCTGCCTGCTCTGAAGAGGAAAGCTCCCTGCTGAATGTGCCGCAGACATCCAGATTTGCGCCATAATACGCAAGATAATACGACTCTACATCTTCATCTGTCAGATCTTCAAGGCTCTTCCAGACATCCAGACTGCCTACTGCTTCTACATCCTGATGATGATCCACACTGTAGCTGATCCGTTGCTTGTAATCAATGATTTCCAGCAGATCCTCATCTTCAAGAACACGATCCGGCAGGTTAATTACCAGCGAATCTCCCTGAATATCAGCACTCAGAGCGCTGCCTGCGTCCCCGATCTGAAACTCCGGCGACTGTTCGCCTGACTCATAAAGCTTCTGCAGACTGTCATACCGAGATCTCTCTTCATCTGTCAGAGGTCGACTATACTCCATCGCCTGCGCTTCCTGGGCGCTATATTCGGAATAGGCTTCTTCCCAAGCCTGATCGGACGTTGCGTGCATCCGCTGATACAGATTGATTCCTACTGCGGCTGCGCAAACAGTACCTGCTGTTACCACAAAAGCAATGGCCACTGCCGCCGCTGCAGACAGATTCTTTTTTTTGCCGCCCATTTCTTTTATCTTGCTCATTTTCTGCTCCTTTCGACCGGACACACGCCTCATGACGCCGTCCTTAAGTTCGTCACTCATGATTTCTGTCGGTGAAAGGGCATCTTTTAATAATTCATCTATATTCTGCATCACGCGTTCCTTTCCTCGTATGGATTACAGCCGTCCGGACAGTTTTTCCGAAAGCATCGTCTTCGCACGGTGCAACCGGCTTTTCACGGTGCCTTCCGGAAGTCCCAGAACTTCCGCGATTTCCTTCTCCTTGAGTTCCTCCATGTAATAGAGGAGGACTGTCAGCCTCATTTTTTCCGGCAGGGAGTCAACGCATTCCCTTATCACAGCCCTTGTTTCCTCCAGAATCGCTTCCTGCTCGGGAGTCCCTTCACTTTCTGCAGCGTCCATTTCAAAAACAGCTTCGGGGATGACCCGTTCCTCTATTATTCTGCGCCGCCAGGCATATTGCCGTTTTCTGTTCTTCCATAGACGCACAGCTATAGAGAGAAAAAATTGCTTTGTCTGAACACCGCTTCCGATGCGTTCGGACAGTTCATATCCTTTCACAAACGTATCCTGGCACAGATCCTCCGCCTCTTCTTTGTTTTTTGTCAGATACCTGCAGAAAGACAGAAGATCGTTCCCGTATCTTTCCATGCAGTTTTCTAATTCCATACGATTCATAAATGTTCTCCGCAATGCTCCGGCCGGCGCACAGCATTCACCTGATGGTGATTTGCATCCTTCAGGACATCCTGTATGGAGCTTTTTCTTGCCCCTTCACTGATATATTGTAATCAGCGGTGCAAAAGGTTCCATTTATTTTCAAGAATACGATAATACTTCTGAAACCACAAAGAAAGCCCGGCCGGTCACTATCCCAGATGCTTGTTTTAATAACATGCAGGACCGCAACCAACCGGGCAGCGTCATTCCTTCTTTACCGTATCATTAGATCATTATTTCGACAGAAGATCCCCCGCCATCTCAAACAGGGTATCCTGGCTCACATCATCAAATGTATAAAGCGTATATGCGACCTCCCCCTGCTCAAAATATACAGAACTGAAATACTTCGTTTCCGGTTCATCGGAACCATAACTGATGAAGAAATGCGCATCTTCTTCCATCCGTTCCTTTTCTGCGTTGTCCGGTTCATAATCTACCGGGACAAACAGGTATTCATCGTAGTTGTATGCAACATCGGTGCCATCAATTTCTTTGACAGCGGTTGGTGTTCTCGTCTCATCATCTGCTCCATGAAGCCTTGAGGTCACAGCAAAGTGAACCTTTTTTCCATCTGAGTTTTTATAGGTCCCTTCAAGTTCATCCCACGACTCCACAGTATTTCCCGACTCATCCATTCCCTCGGTTTTTACGATATTCCCACCGTCAAACTGGAAACCGTTGCCGAACGATTCCGGGTAATCCGGGAAGTCGTTGTCAGAAGCATTCATCTCCGAAACGTTTTTGTAGTCGTATTCCGAAGATGAACTCCCTGATAGATAGGCTATCTTTGTCGCTGCAAACACTGTTGCCCCCATTATCATGATGCATGAAGCTGCGATAACCGCTGCTTTGGGGAATTTTGTTTTTCTCATGAATAAGCCCTCGCTTTCTGTACTGGTTCCGGCCTGTACGAGCTTTTTGTACAGCCTGTCTTTAACCCGGGTGGAAAACTGTAGCTTACCCATGGAGTCACAATATTCTTTTTCAAGATTGACAGACATCTGATCATCCCTCCTTGAGCCTTGATCTGAATGTTCTTTCCGGCACATCGCCTTTTCCCATGAGTGACCGCAGTCGTTTTCTTCCTTTTGCCAGATATGCAGAGACAGTATTCTCGGACTTTTCCATCATTTGTGCGATTTCCCGAACGGAATATCCCTCGTAATAATGAAGGTATATGCTCATCCGCCAGTTCTTCGGAAGTTCCATCACCAGATCCACAAGTTCCGAATCTGGTTTCCCTGGGGCCGGTATATCTGTTACATTTTCGATATCCATAAATCGCCGCCAGAAGGATGACCGAAGATGGTCTTTGCATGCATTGATAGTTGTCCGTATGATCCATGATTTTTCATGCGTCTCGCTTTCAAACTCATACTCTCCCAAGAGTAGCTTCAGGAAAACATCCTGGCAGATATCTTCTGCATCCGTTGTCTGCTTCAGGTATGTAAAACAAATCCGCAGTATCATATCCGCATAGGTTTGAACCAGCCGATCCGCATTGTGGCTGTCCATATATGGCATTTGGCTCCACCTCGACTGTTGCTTTTTGAAGGCCTTCATCTATAATACGTTTCAGGAAGGGGAAATCTGACCCCCTGAAAACAAAAAAATTCCTGTGCTGCGATTTCAGGAGAGAACTTGGGAGGAACTTCACTGCTGCTCTTCTGAAAATGCGACACAGGACATCGTTAGCTATTATTGGTCGCTGGAACGTAATCCTTCCCAGAACTCATTTCCGCGCATATATCCGAAGCCTTCTTCATCCAGGAAGCTCTTGATCAGGTTCTCCCTGAGCTTTTCAATGAAATCAGAGCCTGCCTTCTTGAACGTCATATGCCTGTACAGAGTGGATTTCCTGAAATCGAAGATATTATCGATGTTTGCCAGGATTGCCCTCATAATTGTCTCCGTGGCTTCTGCATCCTTCTCGCTTGCCGCAAGGTCAAGCCCCAGCGAAACCTCATGGTATTTTCCCATCTCAAACACACCTGCAACGCGACACAGCATCTCATCATATTTTCTGGCCATGTCATGGTCGTCGTCTTGCATATACATCATGTACAGACTGCTCATCACCATTCTGCTGTACTCGTAACCGGAAAACAGCATTTCTTCGTACAGCTTATAGGCTTCCTCACGACAGCCGGTGTGGCTGTAAATAACGGCCTGCATCCTTTTCCGTTCCGGATTCCCGATTGCCAGATAATCTATATACTTTTCCGCAGACTCGTACTGTTCCTGATTCACACATCTTTGGAAAAGAGAACCGACAACATGATTTCGCAGTTCTTCGTCATCTGTGAGAAGGCACTGTTCATACCATCCCTGAATTACATCCCAATACGGTTCTTTCGCCACACTTTCACTCAATGACAGCCTTGCGTCGAGGATCACGGCTGTCTGCCAAATCATTTGATACGATGCCGGATATTCTTCAATTTTACGCTTTGCGGAAAGGAATACATCGTCATAGGGCATCTTGTCCAGTTCCCCATCCAGCCATTTCACCCACTGAAAAATCTCTTCCGCAGACAGTTCTTCTTTATAACCGAGCAGTTCATCTGTGGAAATACCGAATAGTCGAGCTACTGGTGCAATCAGTCCTATATCTGGCTGCGTGTTATTCTTCTCCCATTTATTTACTGCGGGCGTTGTAACCCCAAGGCGGTTGGCTACTTCTTCCTGCGTCAGACCAGCTTCAGTGCGGTACTTTTTTATGACATCACCGATCATTTTGTTGTCCTCCTGACTTTATAGTGAGGATCGCTCCCAAGACCATCATATCCCAAGGACACACGAAACGCTATTGAATAGCTGTTAATTTACCCGATATTTTTTTAACCGTTGTTCAACCAGCAAGGCAATAAACATCCTAAAGTTCGTTGATCGTTGCCGTAATCGCCATCTCCTGCATGCGCTTTGACGGGGATATTACTGCAAGAGCCACTGAACCTAAAACAAATATGACAATAACACATAGCGGGATTACCGGAATGTTGATTGTCCACGCGGACACCTCCTGTGCTACTTTTGTGGTTGCGAACCCACTTTATTGTAGCACTGGAGGTTTTTCTTTTCTGGTACTTTAGGCAACGCTACGGCTTCGCCTGTTCCCCCATCCCGGATGGGGGATTAAAATGCTTTTTCATTCAAATCGCTATTTCTGCTGTTGCAGCAAGGCCACCTTAAAAGTGGGATAGAAAGTGTCACGGAGGTTTCAAAACATGACACTTCCTTGAGACCTCCATGACACTTCCTCTGAGCCTTCCTTTAATGCACGATCCATCTCTGTACCTTTTTATCGTAATTAAGGGGGATAGATTTTTTGATTTCCTGAATTTCCCTCATCACGGTACTTCTGGATACAGATAGCTTTTCAAGAAGTTCTTCCACCTGTATCGCAGGATTTGCTTGAATTTCATCCAGTATTCTTTGCTGTCTTTCCGTCAGCTTATACCGGTTTACATTTCCCTGCTCATCTGTTTTCAGCGGCACAAAGGTTCTGAAGATGTCTCCTTCTTCCAAGTCCGGCTCACCGCCGCAGTATACTTTCGTATATTTGTAGAGGTTCCTCACGCCAGAACCAAGCGTATCAGCGCGGCCGATATTGACAAAGAATTTTGCCAGAGTCGGGTTCTTCGGATACGGTGTAAAGGCGTTCGGGTCAATCCTGCCGGGATACTGTGCTCTGTTCCAGTTCTCAGTTGTAATCCTGTCCGGTTCGATGATGAGCTTTGCAGGAAATGCGCTGGAGAATTCCCGGTGGACGAGGATATTGCTGACGATTTCCCTTGCGATGATATCCCGGACACTGGTATTCACATTGTCAATCAGGAAGAACTTGTCATTCGTATGCTTGGCAATGAATCCAGTCAATTCGTCGTAGCTTTCGATCAGATTCTTTTCGACGATCAGACGGTCATCATATCTGTCCGGATGTTCATCTCTGTAGATTGCATCTGTCCGGTATCCGGGACAGGCAGATTGTATCACTTCGTCCTTGCCCAGCAGCAGGATTGCCGCCAGATTAAAGCCTTTCTCGCCGGTCAGAACATTTTCTTCATAAAGTCCCGCATTGCGCAGTAGCTGCATATCATCCATATCTTTCCACGGATGATCCGGCTTTTTCGTAACCGCCATCTGTCTGACGCGGGGAAGGAGATCCATCCGCAGATGCTCTGTCGTTGCATAAGGAAAAATCTTTCTCTCGTGATAAGATGAAGATTTTCGGCTGTAGAGATTGGCGACAAGATCCACGGAATTTGTGATATCCTGATCCGCATCGCCGTTTCTGTCAAATATCTTCTTATCGCAGAACTCCACCTGGGAGCTGATCGGTACATAGACCCAAAGAATCAGCTCACCGTCAATCTCAAATTCTTCAAGTGTCAGATACAATGACGGAACAATTTTATTGGGATTGTTCAGCATGTTGATGAAATTCTTCTTCATTGAGGGAGCGGCATTACGGTTGACGCCGATCACCACGCTTTTATTGTTTACTTCCTTTACGCCGAGCAGAATATGGCCGCCATACCGGTTGGAAAAAGAAGCAACCGTTTCAAAGACAGAATCATTCAGCGCATTCACACATTCCTTATATTCGACGGTAAAACCTTCACCGTCTTCCAGCATCTTCCGGATCTGTTTTTCTGTCATGCTTCGTCATTCTCCTTCGTCTGTATTTTTCGGCTTGCGCCAGTCTTTTGCCGGTATCCTGCGGTTGCAGTCGTCACAGGTAAATGGCCAGTTGATTTTCCACTCAAAGTATTCTTCTCTGGTGATAATGCCATTGGCCAGCTCCTGTTTATGGAAGACCCATTCCTGCATGAAATCGTTAAAGACGGGGTAGTCCACCCAGAATCCACACGGCTCATGAGCAGGCCAGTGGTTATTATCATGGTAGTATACGCCGGGATCATCCGAAGTATTCACCCGCTCACCGGGAATACGCTTAAACTGGAACACTTTCAGCATCCCCGGATTGTCCTCCTCCATCCAGAACAGGATCTGCATGAGATCGGATGCATTCTGACCGCTGACATCCATCAGCGTTTCTGGATTACAGTCCAATACCCGGGCGATCTTTTCAAGCGTTTCCTTCTTCGGATTGCGATATCCGCTCTCAAACTGCGTGATCCGCCCCTGTGCTTTATCACCGTAGCCCAAAAGAACCGCAAACTCTGTCTGATTGTAGCCACGGAAGTTCCGTATCTTTTGAATCTTTTTCCCCATCAGCATATGTATTATCCCTCTGACTTATGTAATTCTTCATTCATCACAGCCTTTACAGCAGAGCTGCCACTGCCGAGTGCGATCAGACCAATACCTTCACGGTAGAGCTGTCGCAAGCGAGGCTATTAGAGCGAATACTCCTGCTTCGACTTCTCCTATTATACTGCCAAATACGTGAAATGCAAACAGAAATAATCGCAGTTTTGCTATTTATCTTCTTGACATTGACTGTAATCGCGGATATAATGACACCAAACATAAATAATCGCTTTAATGCGATTGAGTGTTCTTTGACAACTGAATACCCAGCATTACGGTTACCTTCCGTACAAAGGGAGCGACAAGCCATCCCGCCGCTATGACCCCGCTAACGGGTGAGCGATCTACGGGGACGCAGAACAGATGATGTGGTGTCATCTGATTGCGATGATCTTTGTACGGCACAATGATACTTCTGTCCAGTCACAGCCTGAGCGGTATCCAACCCGCCGCACGCAATGAGGGCAGCCCGGTGAGAACCACGGGGAATCGAGAGATTATGATGCTTTACCAGAAGCAGGCCAGAATGTTCCCGACAGTCAGGGGTGCGAGGCCAAATATGACTGAATGAAAAGATGATCCGACGGAACCATCAGCCAATATTTTGAATGAGAACATTATTAGCACCAGAGTATGAACGATAAGTGGGGGTATGCAACCTATGAGAAACAATAAAACCATTGAATTTGACGATTACAGTCAGTACGAGCCAATCGATCTGGAAGCCTGCTTCGATCCCGTCTTTGAACCACCTGCCTATCTGATCGAAGAATGGCGCAGGGCAAGAGAAGCCCTTAACCCGTTCTGCGGAACGATCCTCCGTAAAATCGGGAACACATGGTATGAAATCACGACGGACTGTGATGGTACGGAGAGCCTGTCCGGCAAAGTGAAACGCCTGATGTTTTCGGAGCCAATGTTCCAAAAGGAGGCGGTTTCATGGTGACAAAACCGGCCATTTCTGGTATGATCGAGCCACGCACTGCGGTACGGTCGGCTGATTCATTACCGAAGGAGGAACACTCAATGGATCAGCAGCTTATCACCGCTCTCTACTGCCGTCTTTCCAATGAAGACGACCTGGACGGCGAGAGCAACAGTATCGCAAATCAAAAGGCGATCCTTTACAAATACGCTATAGATCATAATTTCCAGAACATCCGCTATTTCGTGGACGACGGTTATACCGGAACCAACTTCAACCGCCCGGCCATGCAGGAACTTCTGTCCCTCGTCAAACAGGGAAAGGTCGGAACCTGTATCTGCAAGGATGCGTATGGAATAATAGGACTAAATTCAAAAGGCTCGGCAAATAAAGGGTTTTTGAAGCTTAGTCCTATTTTGTTTAGCCCACAAATGAGACTAATGATCGATTTAAGGAGGAAACATGCGCAGAATGAAGATCTTTCTGCGAAGCGTAGTGCTGCCTGTAACTCTGGCAGTACTGTTAGCGATGTTGTTCCGTCCCGTCTATTACAAAGACAATCAGCTGAACATACTACTGATGTGGATCTGCATCGGAGTACCGTTCGGTATCCGAAGGATGTTTCTTTGGCTTGTGCCGCATAAGTATGATCTTGCCGGCACGGTCGGAGTAGTTGCGTTGGATGTTGTGTTGGGAGGAATCATCGGAGGCTTCGCACTTATATTCCAGATTCTTGGAGGTGTAATCGAAACCGTAAAAGGGTAAAATGGAATTACATATTTGTTTCACACAGGTATGGGATAATCAATTACAGAAAGGCAGGGATCAGATATGGCTCAAGGCAGATTTCAGGTTGATCAGACAGTTTATCTGATCTCTTCTGTGAACTGGATCAAAGAAGCTAAGGTACTGAAGTACTCCGGAGGATTCTATACAATCAAATGGACAGATTCTGACGGAGGAACCAGAGTCAGGGAATCAAGGCTGTATGCTTCAAAAGAAGAAGCTGAATCAGCCAGAGATTCCGTAAAGAGAAACAGAGCGTAAAATCGGAATTTATAGAGGAGGAAAACGTTTATGCTATGCCCTTACTGCAGCAAAGAAATGGAAGAAGGAATAATTGAGAGCCCAAATGCAATAGTTTGGGAAAAGGGATTGGATAAAGGTTCACCTATAAGACTAAGAAATGCAGTATCTAAGGATGGAATAATGTTGTCAAAAAGACCTTGGCATGAACTATATAATCCAACAGTTATTGCTTATGCATGCAAGGATTGTAAAAAAATCATCATTGATTATGATGGCAAAGCAGATTTCAATCAGAGATAAATTCCCGTTTATCGCTGAGTAACCAAAACTGAATAATAAGATTTGAGCGTTCATTTTAATCTCTTCGGAGGTTAAGGTGGACGCTCTTTTTTTGTTGCAATGGAAGGAGGAAGAATGAAGCTGTTACTTGCAACGCTGTTTTCGATCGGCCTGATCAGCATGATCTGGTCCTGCCTTGTGGCAGCCAGTGATGCTGATGACAGGTCAGAAGAATACTGGAGGAATAAAGAATATGAGAAAGAGAGGTAAACCGGGATGGCTGTATTCAGAGTTGAAAAGACCGATAACTATACGGTCATGTCCAACTATCATCTCAGGGACAGGTCCATATCGCTGAAGGCGAAGGGACTTTTATCCCAGATGCTGTCACTTCCTCCGGAGTGGGATTACACCCTACAGGGTCTGGCTTACATCAATAAGGAGGGAAAAGATTCCGTCAGAGAAGCTGTAAAAGAGCTTGAGAAAGCCGGTTATGTGACAAGGTGCCAGGCAAGAAATCTCAATGGAAAATTCAGCGGTTATGAGTACGTGATCCATGAACAGCCGTTGTCGGAAAAACCGATGACGGATAATCCGACGACGGTAAATCCAACATCGGAAAAACCGACATCGGATAATCCCACGCAAATAAATAAAGAGAGAGAAAAGAAAGAAAAAGAAAAAATAGATTGTATAAATCATCGAATCATATCTTATCAGCCGGAAAACGATACTTCAGAGGTATCAAAAACGATACCTGTGGCAGATTCGATCAGATCAGATAGGCAGTCATACGAAGATACTCTGAAGAGGAATATCGAGTATGACTTCTTTATTGCCCATGACAAGCGCAGAGACCTGGTCAAAGAGATATTGCAGATAATGGTCGATGCCGGCTGTTCAAGGAATCCCTACATTCGAATAGGCAGAGACGAAAAACCAACATATGTGGTAAGGGACCGGTTTTTGAAACTGGATTCCTCCCACATCGAGTATGTTCTTGACTGTCTTGAAAAGAACCAGCAGGAAGTCAGGAATGTGAAGCAGTACATCCTGGCAACGTTGTATAACGCATCAATGACGATCGACAACTATTATCAGCAGATGGTCCAGCATGACATGGCGAACTGGTAAAGGAGGTGGTGCCTATGATTGTCGATGACTTATTCTGCGGCATACCGCCGTAATTCATTCTTTCGTTCTCATCTTCAGGAAAGGAGGTGCTTAAATGCAGGATGAGATCAACAGTCAGATCGTTGCCTTATCGATCCGAACAGGAAAGGAAACGGCAAGGATCACAACAAGAGTTCTGCAGGCAGCGATCAGGAAGTACCTGCAGGATCACAAGCAGAGAAAACCCACTCTGACTCATGGGAAGCAGACAGTCGGTCAGCTGATGGAACAGAACACGCAGCTTACCAATATCGAGGTAACGGATCAGAACATCAAGTCCTTTGAAAGAGTAGCAAAGAAATACAACATTGATTTCGCTCTGAAGAAGGATAAGTCGATCGATCCCCCGAGATATCTGGTCTTCTTCAAAGCCAGAGATGCGGAAGTGATGGATGCGGCATTCAATGAGTATTCATCCAAAGTGAATGCTCATGCTAAGAGGCCGTCGATCAGAAAACTGCTGTCTCAGAACATCGAAAAGGCAAAGCATATGCAGAGGGAGAAGGTCAAGCAGAAAGACAGAGGCCAGGAACGATGAAGGTCGATGTCAAGAAACTGATCATTCTCAACATCCCGTATGTGATCGTGTTCTATATGGTGGATAAGGTCGCATGGCTCTACCGTCATGTGAATGGGGATCTGGCCGGGATGAGACTGGTGAACACATTTACCAATTTCAAACTGGCATTTCAGAATCCTCTTCCCAGTTTCCATCCGACAGATATTCTGATCGGGATTGCAGGTGCACTGATTATGAAAGCTGTTGTCTATTACAGAGGCAAGAATGCAAAGAAGTTCAGACAGGGAGTCGAATACGGTTCCGCCCGCTGGGGAACGCCTGCGGATATCAAGCCCTACGTTGATGAAAAGGATGACAACAACATTATCCTGACGGAAACGGAAAGGCTAACGATGAGCAGCAGACCGAAGAATCCCAAGTATGCCAGGAACAAGAACATTCTAGTAGTCGGCGGGTCAGGCTCAGGAAAAACAAGGTTTTTCGTCAAGCCGAATATCATGCAGTTGCATAGTTCTTATTGCATTACCGATCCAAAAGGTACACTGTTAGTCGAATGCGGGAACCTTCTGGCAAAGGCGAAATATCAGATCAAAGTGCTGAACCTCATCAACTTTAAGAAGAGCATGCACTACAATCCGTTCATGTATATCCATTCCGAAAAGGATATCCTGAAGCTGGTCAATACGATCATCGCCAATACCAAAGGTGAAGGCGACAAGTCCGGTGAAGACTTCTGGGTAAAAGCTGAGAAACTGTATTATCAGGCACTGATCGGATATATCTGGTATGAGGCTCCGGAGGACGAAATGAACTTCTCTACCCTGCTGGAGATGATCAACGCATCCGAAGCAAGAGAGGATGATGAAAACTTCAAGAATGCAGTAGATCTGATGTTCGATGAACTGGCTCAGAGGGAACCTGATCACTTTGCAGTAAGGCAGTATGCTAAATACAAACTGGCTGCAGGCAAGACAGCGAAGTCCATTCTGATCTCCTGCGGTGCAAGGCTTGCTCCGTTCGATATCAGGGAGCTCAGAGATCTGATGAGCTATGATGAACTGGAACTGGATCTTCTTGGCGACAGGAAGACAGCACTATTCATCATCATTCCGGACACGGATGACACTTTCAACTTCGTTGCCAGTATCATGTACACGCAGCTGTTCAACCTGCTGTGTGACAGAGCTGACGATGTATACGGAGGAAGACTTCCTGTCCATGTGAGATGTCTGCTCGATGAGTTTGCCAATATCGGCCAGATACCGAAGTTTGACAAGCTGATCGCAACGATCCGAAGCCGTGAGATATCGGCTTCCATTATTCTTCAGTCACAGTCACAGCTGAAGGCTATCTACAAAGACAATGCAGATACGATCATCGGCAACTGTGATACCACATTGTTCTTGGGCGGCAAGGAAACTACCACCCTCAAGGAAATGTCTGAGATGCTCGGAAAAGAAACCATCGATCTGTACAACACATCCGATACAAGAGGCACAAACAGAAGCTACGGTCTCAATTATCAGAAGACCGGCAAGGAACTCATGACGAAGGATGAGCTGGCAGTCATGGACGGCGGCAAATGTATCATGCAGCTCAGAGGTGTCAGGCCGTTCTTTTCCAACAAGTACGATATTACAAAGCATAAGCGATACAAATATCTCTCAGACTATGATTCAAAACTGGCTTTCGATATCGAGAAATACATGAGCCGCAAACTGGTCCTCAAAAAGGACGATCCGATAGAAGTAGTGGATATCGATCTGTCGGAAGACGAATTAAGCAATTAGGCGTTTGATCAGGACTTCAGCAGGAGTCAGGAGCGAACGTCTTTTTTGTTGCCATCAAGAAATGAATAAAGGAGGAATTAAACTTATGGCATTTTTTCAGAGCGCAGTCGGAGTACTGCAGACACTCGTAATCGCACTCGGTGCAGGTCTTGGAATCTGGGGAGCAATCAACCTCATGGAGGGTTATGGCAACGATAACCCCGGTGCCAAGTCTCAGGGAATGAAGCACTTGATGCCAGATTAGTTGGAAGTATTGAAGAAGGTGAAAACAACTACATACAGAAAGGAAAGTCCAGTCCAGACAGGCCTATTCGAGAACACAAGAATCCATTGTGAAATCGAGAGGTAAATGATATGATAACCATGAGCAGTTATAAGAAGAACACGCCGCCAGCATAAAGCACACCTGGCGGCTGGAAGTGAGGATAGAGTATGTATATCAGCTATAAGCCGCTTTGGCACACACTGATCGATAAGGGCATGTCCAAGGAGAAGCTCCGGCAGAAGGCAGGGCTGACCACGAACATGATCGCCAATATGGGCAGAGAACAAAATATCAGTATGAATACGCTGGCGAGGATCTGCGAGGCACTGGACTGCCAAATCACCGATGTGATCGCACTCGCGCCTGGCGATCCTCCCACTATCGGAGGAAAGCATGATAAGGAAAGCAATAAAACTGATTCTTAAAGCATTTACACTGCCTTTGATGGCAGCCCTGATTCTGTTCCAGTGGATCGGGATCTTCCTGACCGGCATGGCCGGAGCCATCCTGAACATTCTGGCCTTTCTCTTCTCTCTCGTTGCGGGAGCCTCTTACCTGATGGGTTTGGCATCCGGAACGGAGGCGCTGAAGATGCTGGCTGTCGGATTCGTCTTTTTCATCCTGCCGGTGATCGCGGAACGGATCATCATAGGAATTACAGCCATACGCTGCAATCTGGGTGAATTTATCAGGTCTTGACCTGCAAAACTAAATACCATTTCCGAAAGACCGTCTTGCATATCCTGCGAGGCGGTTTTCGTTACATAGGGGCCGATTGCCGGTCCCTAAATTCATTTGTTGGGGCAGTACGAAGCTGCCGGAAAGGAGTCACTATGATGACTAAGTACCAGATGTTTTTCATGTTCAACTACGCCAGCTCGGATTACTACCGGACCCTGGAGATCCTGTCCGGGATGATGCAGATTCTCCCCACCAGGCTGGAGCAGGATCAGGTCGCGGCGCTGATCCACGATCTGGCTATCAACTCATCCGATGAGGCATACAGTAAGGAGTTTGAGCACTTCCTGTGTGATGTCCAGGACTACTACGGAACCGGCTACGAAAATCTCAAGTCGGTATTCGAAAAAATGGAGGAATCAAACTATGTCTGGCCTTACAAGGTATGAGAAGGAAACAATTATCCTGACCAATGAAGCTGATGACTTTTATGAGGTCTACACCTTCAATTCTGCACTGAAAAAGAAGCTAGCGGCCTATGCAAAGAAGTATCCGGATCTTTGCAGTCTGAAAGAAATGACCAAAGAAGGCAGCGCCACCTATGTGGTAGACAAGGCCAGACTGTCTCTCCGGTTGACTGAACCGTACAGTGAGGCTCGGAAGCAGGCGGCAAGAGAACAGGCAAGGGCCCAGGGGCTGGGCGGAAGAACATCGGATTAAGAGAAAGGCCAGACTATCCAGCGAGGATGTGTTTGGCCATACATATTTCTGAACAGCTATGATTTTGCGGTTGCTTTCCGTTGTAAATCGTAGTGCATCGTGGTATAATGATAAATCATTGTTGTAGTTATTCCGATTGGAGGATCCATATATGGCACGACCCAAGAAAAATGGCACTTATCTGAATGTCTGCATCGACACACCGGTTTATGACCGTCTTGCAGAATATTGTGAGGAAGCTGGACAGCCTAAAACTGTTGCTGTTCAAAGGGCCTTAACTCTTTATCTGGATGAATATGAGGAAAAGCAGCGAAAGCTGAGAGAACTTGAAAAAGAGGTGTGACATGGCTGCTGAACAAGTAAAATCCAGGCAGCGTGTCGCAGATCACGGCGAGGTCTTTACTGCTGAACGAGAAGTCAAAGCCATGTGTGATCTCGTCAAGCAGGAAACCGAGCGAATTGACTCCCGCTTTTTGGAGCCAGCCTGTGGTGATGGCAATTTTCTGGCAGAGATTCTGAAGAGAAAGCTTGCTATTGTCAAGAAGAAGTACAGACGCAGTGCTTATGACTGGGAACGTAACTCTCTGTTAGCCCTTGGCAGCATGTATGGAGTGGACATTCTTCTGGACAATGCGAAAGCCTGTCGAGAGAGGCTTTATGAGATATGGGAGCAGGAATATCGAGCCGTATGCAAGAAAGAATGCAACGACGATACCAGAGCTGCCGCCAGGTTTATTCTTGAACGAAACATTGTTTGTGGAAATGCCCTTACACTGTTCTGCGTTGATGAAAACCAACTGGATACCACAGAGCCAATCGTGTTTTCCGAATGGACCTTCCCTTTCAACGATGCCAGGATCCAGCGTAAAGACTATACATTTGCAGAGCTGGTAAATGCGGAAGAACCCAAGAAGAAAAAGAAGGAAGAGACACAGCAAACTCTATTTGACCTTTATCCAGAAGCAAAACCGGAACCAGACGAAGAAGGCATCTTCCTTCAGCAGTATATAACCCATTACAGGAGGTTGAGTGAAAATGGCTAACGGATTGTTTGATAACGTCTATAATCCTGACGTGTTAAGCTGTCTGGCAAATCTTTCGAACGATGAGGTATTTACGCCTCCGGAAGTAGTCAATCAAATGTTGGATATGCTTCCGCAGGAATTGTTCCAGAACCCAGATACGACCTTCCTGGATCCTGCCTGCAAAACCGGAGTGTTTCTCCGCGAGATTGCCAAGAGGTTAATTGAAGGGTTGGAGCCACAGTTTCCAGATCTTCAGGAACGAATTGACCATATCTTTCATAAGCAACTCTTCGGAATTGCAATTACCGAGCTAACGAGTTTGCTTTCCAGACGTGGAGTCTATTGTTCCAAGTATCCGAATAGCGAGTTTTCAGTAAGCCTGTTTGATGATGCACAGGGTAATATTCGTTATAAGAATATTCAGCACACATGGGTTGATGGAAAATGTAGGTTTTGTGGAATCTCTCGTAAGACAAGCCTTGGTGATGAAGGCAGAGGAACTGATCTAGAAGCTCATGCTTATGAGTGGATCCATAAAGTTAATCCGGAGGATATTTGGAATATGAAGTTTGATGTGATTATCTCCAATCCACCGTATCAGTTAGACGATGGTGGTAATGGGAAAAGTGCAAAGCCGATATATAACTTATTTGTCCAGCAAGCCAAGAAGTTGAAGCCCCGTTTTTTAACGATGATCATCCCATCGAGATGGTTTAATGGTGGCAAGGGGTTGGATAAGTTTCGAGAGAATATGTTAAATGACTCTCATTTAACCAGGCTGGTTGATTATCAAAACGCTAAAGACTGTTTTCCCGGTGTTAGCTTGGGAGGAGGTGTCTGCTATTTCTTATGGGAACGTGATAAGGTTGACGATTGCCTAATTACAAACATAATTAATGGAAAAGACATATCATTGCGAAGAAAGCTCAATGAATATCCTGTTTTTATACGTTACAACTATTCTGTCGATATTATAAATAAGATTCAAAGCAAAGGTGAAAAATCTCTTGTTAATATGCTTAGCTCTCGTAATCCATATGGGCTGTCAACAAATGAGAGAGGGCATCAAACAAAGGCATCAGGAGAGCTGGTTTTGTATTCCAGTCAGGGGAAGAGCTATGTTTCCAGGAGCTTAGTAAGCCAAGGGCTCGACAGCGTCGAAAAATATAAAATAATGATCAGTCGCGTAACGAGCGAACATGCTGGTGAGCCTGATAAAAGCGGAATGTATAAGGTTCTTGCAAAAATGCAGCTTCTTGAACTGGGAGAAGTCTGCACAGATTCTTATATCATTGCTTGTCCCCATGTTGATAAAGCATATGTGGAAAATGCATTCACGTATCTGCAGACAAAGTTTGTACGCTTCATGATTCTTCAGTCATTGTCTTCCATAAACTTATCGAAGGACTCCTATACATTTGTACCATGCCAAGACTTTACAGAAACATGGACAGATGAAAAGCTTTATCAAAAGTATGATTTAACACCAGAAGAAATTGAATTGATAGAATCGGTTATAAAGCCGATGGACGGAGGTGCAGATAATGCCGACTGAATTTTTTGCACAACGGCCAGCTATAGAACCTAAAATCTATGTCTACCGCTTCCCAGATGTCCATAAGGGCTATATTAAGATCGGCTATACAGAAAGGGATGTTCACACCCGAATAAAAGAGCAACTAGGTGCTTCACATGTTCCCTATGAGCTGCTTTATACTGAGTCTGCCATGTGTGAGGATGGATCCGTCTTCATGGATCATGATGTCCATGCGATCCTAGAGCGTAAGGGCTTTAAGAAGCTTGATATCCCTGATGACAACGAGTGGTACAACTGTTCCGTTGGCGACGTGAAGGCTGCCATCATTGAGCTGAAGACCGGCATCCGGACAGAGGCTTCTCGTACCTGGACATTCAAGATGCGTCCCGAGCAGCAGCGTGCTGTTATGCGGACCGAGAGCTATTTTAAAGATGCAAAGAAAGCAGACCCGACTCACGCACCGAAGTTCCTTTGGAATGCAAAGATGCGTTTCGGAAAGACTTTCGCCTCCTATGAGCTGGCCAAGAAAATGGGGTTCACCAGAGTACTGGTACTGACTTTCAAGCCTGCGGTTGAATCGGCCTGGCGTGAAGATCTCGTATCCCATGTTGACTTTGACGGCTGGCAGTTCATCTCCAATAAGGATGCACATAACCAGGCTATCAATATTGACCAGCAATACGCCAAGGCCAATAAGAAAAAGCCTATCGTAGTCTTCGGTTCATTCCAGGATCTACTTGGAACAAATGAGGCAGGCGGCATCAAGGCTAAGAATGAGTTCATTCATTCCACCAACTGGGATCTTGTCATCTTCGATGAATATCACTTTGGAGCATGGCGCGAAAATGCTGCAAGGCTCTTTGATAATCCCGATGAAGAAGCAACTGCCGACTTCGATATGGAGAAATACAAACTCGAAGAGGCCGATAACGCTTATAATGAAACCTTCCTTCCGATCACGACCAGCTACTACCTGTTCCTGTCCGGAACGCCTTTCCGCGCTCTGAACAGTGGTGAGTTCATTGAAGAACAGATCTTCAGCTGGACCTATTCTGACGAACAAAAGGCAAAAGAAAGCTGGATTGGCTCCGGCAACCCATATCTGTCTTTGCCCAGAATGGTCATGCTGACCTATAGAATCCCGGACAGTATTCGTCAGATCGCTATGCAAGGAGAGTTCAATGAGTTCGATCTGAATGTTTTCTTCTCTGCCAAGCCTACAGAAAAGAACAAGCCGGAAACCTCGCGTTTCGTTTATGAAAACGAAGTCCAGAAGTGGCTGGATCTGATCCGTGGCTCTTACCTTCCTTCCAATGTTGATGACCTGAAGCTTGGCCAGGACAAGAGGCCCCCGATGCCTTATTCAGATACAAGACTTCTGAATGTACTGACTCATACGTTATGGTTCATGCCGAACGTGGCCAGCTGTTTTGCTATGGCCAATTTGCTGGCTCAGAAACAGAATGCGTTCTATCATGACTATGCTGTAAATGTCTGTGCTGGAACGAAGGCCGGAATCGGCCTTGATGCCTTGGCTCCGGTTCAGCACAGCATGGGAGATCCGCTCAAGACGAAAACCATCACTCTTTCCTGCGGCAAACTGACCACCGGTGTGACCGTGAAGCCCTGGACCGGAGTTTTCATGCTTCGCAATCTGAAGTCACCAGAGACGTATTTCCAGACTGCTTTCCGCGTGCAGTCGCCGTGGACGGTGCAGAACGATGAAGGCAAAGAGACGATCATGAAGCAGGAATGCTATGTCTTCGACTTTGCACTTGACCGCGCTCTTCGCCAGATTTCTGATTATTCCTGCCGTCTGGATGTCAATGAAAGCAACCCGGAAAAGAAGGTCGCTGAGTTCATCAACTTCCTTCCGGTCCTTGCTTATGACGGATCGACTATGCGTCAGATCTCCGCACAGGATGTCCTCGATATCGCTATGGCCGGTACTTCCGCAACGCTGCTTGCAAGGCGCTGGGAGTCCGCTCTGCTGGTTAATGTTGATAACGATACTCTTCAGAGGCTGCTCAATAACAAAGAGGCTCTGGACGCTCTCATGAGCATTGAAGGCTTCCGTTCTCTGAATCAGGATATCGAGACCATCATCAATCGCTCTGAGCATGTCAAGAAGGTCAAAAAGGAAGGCGAAGACAAGCTCACCAAAGAGCAAAAGAAGGAACTTACGCAGGAAGAGAAAGAATACAAATCCATGCGTAAGCAGATCCAGGAGAAGCTTATCAAGTTTGCAACTCGCGTTCCGATCTTCATGTATCTGACCGATTATCGTGAAATGTCCCTCAAGGATGTTATCACGCAGCTGGAACCTGGTCTTTTCAAAAAAGTTACGGGTCTGGACGTGAAGGATTTCGAGCTTCTTTGTTCCCTTGGAGTATTTAATGCCAACTTGATGAACCAGGCAATTTTCAGCTTCAAGAGGTACGAAGACAGCAGCCTTTCCTACACTGGTATCGACAAACACGAAGGCAAGGATGTTGGTGGTTGGGATACTGTCATCAAGAGAGCTGAATACGAGAGGATGTTCTACAATCAGCAGGCCACGATGACAGTTGCCGATGCGATTGAAGAAGTCGTTACGGTTAAGACCGAGCCGAAGAAACCCTACACATACAAGCCTCCGGTATCCTCGACTCCTCTAGTCGCAGAGCCAAAGGTGCCATATGGAAAGGTATCTCAGCACGGCGTTTCTCCGATCACTCCGGATAAAACAAAACCGATAACTCCTGCACTGGCTGCAAAGAAAGAAGATTTTGTGATGCCGAAACTATATGAAGGCCTGAAGGTTTCTCATGCCAGATTCGGCGAAGGCACTGTGCAGAAGGTGTTCGTCAATGAAAAGAAAGTCACCGTCAAGTTTGAAGTCGGGGAAAAGACCTTTATTATCGATGAGAAGAGTGACATGAACGCCTTTAAGAAGGGATTCCTGAAAGTGAAGGAATAATAGAATATTTGGTTACACTGAAGGCTCTCGACCGTAAAAAGTCGGGAGCTTTCTTTTTGCCCGATACATAGGAAGGAGGTGAGGACCCTATGCCGAAAAAGAAAAATTCAGATTCTCTCGAATCGCTCCAGGCCGAACTTGATAAAGCCGAGCGGAAGAAAAAGTACTACGAACAGCAGGAAAAGATCCTGACCCGGAAGGTGATTCCGAAGCTGACCCGCGCCGAACGGACCAACCGTCTCTGCACCAGGGCCGGTATGCTGGAGTCGTTCCTGGTCCATCCGGAGCTGCTGTCCAACGATCAGGTCATGGAGCTTTTGAAGATCGCGTTCAGGCAAAAGGAGGTAAACGAAGCACTGGACGAAATGCTGAAAACCGTCACGGAAGAAACAAGCTGAAAGGACCCTAACTTGTTAGGGCGCAACTATACCCCACATACGTGTGGCGTTGCGCTCTGCCGAGAGCTCCCGGCCGGAGGCTCGATGCAATCGTAACTGTCAGCCCTGGATGGGCCGCCAGTCCGATTGACATCCCAAGAGGAACTTCGTTCCCCTTGCGCCGCGTTGCGGCTATCCCCATTTCCGGGATACCTTCCCGGATCACAACTTCATATCCATGAACCTGACCGATTGCTGAAAGTGACCGGTCTATTTTTTTGCCCAATCGAAAGGAGGAATCATATGCCATGCCCTGATTTTGATGTCAGTATCGTTCAGAGAAGTGAAAACATGTCGGCGGTCAACTCGTCCGCTTATCTCTCTGCCAGCAAGCTCTTCTGTGAATATGATCAGGAGCACAAGGACTACCGCTACAAGCAGGATGAGCTTTTTCATGAAGAGGTGATGCTGCCGGTGAACGCGCCGCCGGAATATGCCGACAGAGAAAAACTGTGGAACTCTGCTGAGGCTGTTGAGACACAATGGAATTCGCAGCTTGCCCGGAAGATGCGATTTGCTCTACCCAGAGAAGTCCCAAGGGAACAGTGGGTCGAGCTGGTCCGGCAGTACTGCCAGGAGCAGTTTGTCAGCCGGGGGATGTGCGTGGATTTTGCAATTCATGATCCGAAGCCGCCCGGCCACAATCCACACGTTCATCTTCTGCTGACCTTGCGGTCCCTGGATGAGGAAGGCCGGTGGATGCCAAAAGCGAAAAAAGAGTATGTTCTCGATGAGGACGGAAACAGAATCCGTGATGCCTCCGGCCGATGGAAAAGCCGGAAAATCATGACCAACGACTGGAACAATCTCGGAAACTGTGAGATCTGGCGTAATGCCTGGGAGACGATTCAGAACGAATACCTGGAACAGAACGGCAGGCCGGAACGAGTGAGTCTGAAATCTTACGAACGCCAGGGAATCGAGAAGATCCCGATGGTCCACATGGGACCGGCAGTCACTCATCTGGAGAAGAAAGGGATTCGGACAAACATCGGAGATCTGAACCGCGATATCAAAGCGGCGAACTCCCTGATGGCCACGATCCGGAATGCGCTAGCTGCTCTTCATGCATGGATCGCCAGTCTGCAGGAAAAGAAAAAGATCATCGAGGAAGAACTGGCCAAGCTGAAGGAACCGACACTCTCCGATTTGCTCCTGGACTACTATCAGATCCGGAGCCGGGAGCGTGACGGCTGGTCCGCCCGCGCCAGGCTGAAAGGCACGGTTGCCGATTATGAGAAGATCTCAAACGCGGCAGCTTACCTCAGAGAGCATAAGCTCATTTCCCTGGATGACCTTCACGGCCACATCGATCTTCTGGAAGGCCGTTACCATTCCCTGAGCCGCGAGATCCGAAGCTCTCAGAAAAGGATGAATGACATCGTTTCCATTCAGTCCGCATACGAAACCATGAAGAAACTGCAGCCGGTGCAGGATGCCTGGCAGAAGAAAAACTTCAGGTCTGCAAAAGAAAAATATCGGAAAGATCACAGTGACGAGTTAGACTCCTACCGCAAAGCTGTCCGTCTTCTTATGAAGGTCAACGGAGGGAAAACGGTTGATCTTGCAGCCCTGAAAGCAGAATCCAAAGAGCTTACCGCAGTGATCAATTCGCGGACCAGCGAACTGGGAACCGTGAAAGATGAGCTTAAACAGATCCGGTCGATTCAGTACTATATCAGCAAGGTCCTGCCGGAGGAAAAAGCACCGGAGAAGGTTTCCATCTCTGACCGCTTATCGGAGGGTCGTCTTCAGTCTGACAGGACTGCCGGTAACGATCCGGATCAGCCGGAAAGAAAACAGAATATCGAGCACTGAGAGCGTCTGTTGTTTTTGTGATTACGAAAATGGCAGGCGCTTTTTTTGTGCCCTGAGATCTGGTTCAAGTGGTCATGTTGACCGGTTGAACGAATTGCATTTTTGCAATTTCCCAAGGCGCCGTTCTCCCGGAATTGCAATTTCGCCTCATTTTTCATCTGATCGGATTCCCATCCGTATAAAACATCAGAACAGTAAAAACGCCGGATCAGTCTCCGGCCGTTTCATGAAAGGAGCACTTAATGTACTACACGAAAGAACAGATCGACCGCGCCAATGCGGTCAGCCTTGAAAGCTTTCTTGCCCATCAGGGCGAGGCACTTCTTAAGAGCGGGAATGAGCACCGCTGGAAGGCACACGACTCTCTCACGATTCGGGGGAACAAGTGGTTCCGCCACAGTGAAGGCAAGGGCGGCGGCCCCATCGACTTCGTTATGGAGTTTTACGGCAAGACTTTCCCGGAGGCCGTGGAGATGCTGATCATGGAGAAAGCTGCGGAACCGGTTGAGGCCGTGTCTTCTCCCCTGCCGGACTTTAAGCTTCCGGTTCCGAATGAAACAAACGAAACAGCTAAGAAGTATCTCACAGATGTCAGAGGCCTGGATCCACGGCTGATAGATATCTTCCTTGAAACCGGTGACATCTACGAGGATGTTGAACATCACAACGTGGTCTTTGTCGGCCGGGATCTGAAGAACATCCCTCACTACGCTCACTGCCGGGGCACCTCGGAAAAGTTCAGGCAGGATGTTGCCGGGTCGGACAAATCCTTTGGGTTCTGCTATCACGGAACCGGCGATCAGCTTTGTGTGTTCGAGGCACCGATTGATTTGCTGTCCTTCATCAATCTGTACGCGAAGGACTGGAAAAGACGCAGCTATCTTTCGCTTGGCGGCGTTTCCGGAAAAGCACTGAACCGCTATCTTACCGAGCATCCGAATATCAGCAGAGTCTATCTTTGCCTGGATAACGATGAGGCCGGCAACACGGCCTGTGACCGTCTGTCGAGAGAGCTGCCGGGCATCGTTGTGACGCGGATGAAGCCGCCCTTAAAGGACTGGAACGAAGTACTTCTTCACCGGGCAGAGCTGCAGGAAATCAAGGTCGAATATGAGGATCTGAGTTACTGCTCGGCTGTCGGACTTGTGGAGATGCTGAAGATGAGTGATGTGGTCCAGACGGAGGTTTCTTTTCTCTGGAAGCCCTATATTCCATTCGGCAAGCTCACGATCCTCCAGGGCAATCCCGGCGAAGGCAAAACGTACTTTGCCATGCAGCTCTGCGCGGCCTGTACGAACCGGGTAAAGCTTCCGGGCATGGAAGTCATGGAACCGTTCAATGTGATCTATCAGACTGCGGAAGACGGCCTCGGTGATACAGTAAAGCCTCGCCTCATTGAGGCTGGCGCTGATCTGGAAAGAGTGCTGGTCATCGTGGAAAACGAGAGAAGTCCGCTGACTCTTTCCGATGACAGGATCGAGAGGGCGATCCGGCAGAACCAGGCGAAGCTCCTGATCATCGATCCGATCCAGGCATTCTTAGGAGCAAAGGTTGATATGAACCGCGCCAACGAGGTGAGGCCCATCTTCCGGAAACTCGGTGACATTGCCCAGCGGACCGGCTGCGCGATCCTGCTGATCGGACACCTGAACAAAGCTGCCGGGATGCAGAGCACGTACAGAGGTCTTGGCTCGATAGACTTCACCGCGAGTGTCCGGAGCCTGCTCTTTATTGGCAAGGTGAAGGACGATCCGAACTTAAGGGTCCTGACCCACGAAAAGAGCTCACTTGCGCCTCCCGGTTCTTCCCTGGCATTCATCCTTGGTGATGAGGACGGATTCCGCTGGATGGGTGAATATGACATCACAGCGGACGAAATGCTCTCCGGATCGGAAGGAAAGCATGAATCAAAGACGGATGCCGCCAGGAACCTGATCCTGGCCATGGCAGCCGGAGGAAAGCACATCCTCAGTGAGGATATTGACCGCGAGGCAATCGCAAAGGGGATCTCTCCCAGGACGGTTCGGGATGCAAAGAAGGAAATGAGCGGCATTTTGAAAAGCCGGTTCATCTCCGGTCACAAGAAAGAATACTGGATCGAAGATCCGGACGGGAAAACTGAATAACGATGGCTTAAGTGGCAGAAAGAATCGGAGTGGCAGAAATCATGGCACTCTTTTTTTCTGCCATTTTGCCACTTCAACCATTATGAAGGAGGTAACGCTGCCTATGGCGAGAAAGAGAACGGATACAACCATGAAGGTGATCAGTGTGTTTGACGGCGAACAGGCTGCGCAGGACGTGTTCATCGGCCTGATCGCGGATAAATATCGTGTAGCGAAAACACAAGAATCACTTGCGAAAACAAACAATACTGATTATACTGAAGACGAGGTTCCCGAATTGCGAAACCTGTCTGGACTGGCGGGGTGAACAATATGGAATACTCTTTTGAAGAAATGAGTGCAATGCTTGCCGGAACCTACCGGGCTGCAATCTACTGCCGACTCTCGAAAGATGATGAGCTGCAGGGTGAGAGCGCCAGCATTGCCAACCAGCGTGAAATGCTGGAGAACTACTGCAAACAGCAGGGATGGGAGGTTGTTGCGGTATATCAGGACGATGGCTATACCGGGCTGAACACAGATCGTCCTGACCTGAAACGGCTTTTGAAGGCTGTAGAGAAAAAAGTGATCAACCTGGTCGTGACTAAGGACCTCTCGCGACTCAGCCGTAATTATCTGGATGCCGGAAGGCTGATCGAAGACTTCTTCCCCAGGCATGGTGTCCGGTATGTCGCGGTCAATGACTCCGTGGATACGCTCAGAGATAACAATGAGATCGCACCGTTCAAGAATGTCCTGAATGAGATGTACTCCAAGGATATTTCCAAGAAGGTGCATTCCTCTTATCTTCTGAAAGCTACCAAGGGACAGTTCACCGGATGCCTGGCTCCCTTCGGATACCAGAAGGATCCCGGTGATAAGAACCATCTGATCATTGATCCGGAAACGGCTCCGATCGTGAAGAAGATCTTCGAGTATGCCAGGAACGGCCATGGCCCGAACTGGATCCGGAGACAGCTGGAGGTGGACCAGGTGGCCTGCCCGACATGGTGGAACCGGCAGCGAGGCCTGCGGGACCACTACACCAAGTGGGAGCTTGATGATCCGGAGAACGGCCGCTTTATCTGGGACTTCACGGTGATCAAGGATCTGCTTATCAATCCGGTCTATACCGGAGCGATTGCATCCCAGAAGAAGCTGTACAAGTTCAAGATCGGAACGATTGCCGAACGAAAGCCTGAGGACTGGATCGTTGTTGAAGGAATGCATGAAGCCCTTGTGGACCAGGACACCTTCGATATCGTCCAGGAGAAGCTAAGGAGCAGGCAGCGTCCAAGGGATGACGGCAACTACAGCCTCTTTGCCGGTCTGATTAAATGCGGTGAATGCCGGAAGGCACTCACGATCCGGAAGACCAACGCGAAGCATCCGCAGATGATCTATTCCTGCAAGACCTACAATGCCTTCGGAAAACATCACTGCACGCAACACAGAATCGAATTTGACAAGCTCTACAAGCTGGTTATTGACGAGATCCGGCAGCTTGCCAGGAAAGCCCTGGCAGACCGGGACGGTGCCGCAGAGCAACTGGCCGAGAACTGTTCAGCCGAGCAGAGAGCGCAGTCCGAGTCCCTGGCCCGGCAGATCATGAAGAATAAGGAGCGCCTTGAGATCCTTGAAAAGATGATCTCCCGCCTCTATGAGGATATGATCTCCGGGAAGATCTCAGAGGCAAACTTCGAGGTCATGATCAAGAAGGCCCAGGACGAACAGGCCGAGGTCCGGAAGGCCATCGAGCAGGATCAGGAGCTTCTGAAGCAGTCCATGCAGTCAACGGAGAATGCCCGGAAATGGCTTGAGATGGTCCAGGATTACGTCCAGATCGATGAGCTGACTCCGGAGATCCTGCACCGGCTGATCAAAGAGATCGTGGTCCATGAGGCTATCGATCCGGATGGACACCGCAATATCTCCATCGAAATTCATTACAACCTGAGGCCCATCGAAGGGCACAGGGAACTCTAATCTCACAATTCAATACTTTCCCCCCCTTACAACAAATCGGGTATCAACCCCGTTCATACAAGAGGGTACGCGCCACCGCCGGTCATTGGCAAAAGTCGATTGTTCCAACTAAGTTGGCATAAGACAGCTGATGGCTGGCGGAGGAGTCGCCCTGATCGGCACTACTCTGGTTCCTTTACTTGCTAACCTGTTCGGTTAAGATGCACGGCAGGCATCTCTTCGGAGGTGCCTGCCACCACTCTAAAAGGAAGAAGGAGGAGTAGTGATTGTTTGATTTATTTGAAAAGATCGAAGAAGCGTTAAGAGAGCTTCTGACCACCTTCATATCGAGCAATCTTACTACCATGTTCACCGATGTGAACGAGAAGACCGGAACGATAGCACAGCAGGTCGGTCAGACACCACAGGGATGGAACGGCAGCATCTTTGCCATGATTCAGGGATTGTCGCAGACCGTCATTGTGCCGATCGCAGGCATGATCATAACCTTTGTTCTCTGCTATGAACTGATCAGCATGGTCACAGAAAGAAACAATCTGCACGACACGGATACCTGGATGTTCTTCAAATGGGTATTCAAGGCATTCGTTGCGGTATATCTGGTGACTAACACATTCAACATCACTATGGCGATATTCGATGTGGGACAGAGACTGGTCAGCGCTGCTGCAGGAGTAATCGGAGGAAACACATCACTGGATGTAGCCAGTACGATCACAACGCTGGAGACTTCGATGGAAACAATGGAACTCGGTGAACTGCTGCAGCTGGCAATGGAAACGATGCTCGTCAGTATGTGTATGAAGATCATATCGATCCTGATCACGGTAGTTCTCTACGGACGAATGATCGAGATCTATCTGTACACTTCCGTTGCTCCGGTGCCTTTTGCAACACTGACGAACAGAGAATGGGGACAGGTCGGAAACAACTATGCCAGAGGACTGATCGCTCTGGGGTTCCAGGGTTTCTTCATCATGGTGATCGTCGGTATCTACTGTGTGCTGGTCAATTCCATGACCGTAGCGACAGATATCCATTCGGCACTGTTCTCAATAGCCGCATACACGGTGATCCTCTGTTTTGCACTGTTCAAAACAGGTTCGGTTAGTAAGTCGATATTCAATGCACATTAAGCGAGGAGGTGATGACGTTGGCATATGTACAGGTGCCAAAGGACTTAACAAGGGTCAAGACAAAAGTCATGTTCAATCTGACCCAGAGACAGCTCGTCTGTTTTACCCTGGCTGCAGCAGCCGGGATACCGTTCTATCTTCTGACGAAAAACAGCATGGGCTCTACCTTGTCAGCCTGCCTGATGATCGTGGTCATGCTTCCGTTCTTTTTCTTCGCTATGTATGAGAAGGACGGCAGACCGCTGGAAAAGATCCTGATGAATATCTATCGGCAGAAGATCCTGAGGCCGGGAGTCAGGGTCTACAGGACAAGGAATATGTACAGGGTGATTCAGGATGAGATATACGAAAAGGAGGTGCTCGGTATTGAATCTGATGGGAAAGCTGTTCAAAAGGGACAGCGAAAAGCCGGCAGAAAGAAAACCGGCTGATATTCAGGGAAAGGTAAATACCAATCCCAAGACCGGAGCGATCCTCTCCGGTGAGCAGAAACAGAGGATCGTAAAACAGAAACTGAAAGAAAAGAAAAACAGCAATATCCCGAAGACCTGCCAGGATACCATCGTCTACAAGGAGATCTACAAGGACGGAATCTGCAGGGTGACAGACACGTTGTACAACAAGACGCTGCGCTTCGGCGATATCAATTATCAGCTGGCGCAGAACGAAGACAAAACGGCAGCCTTCGAGAGCTGGTGTGACTTCTACAATTACTTTGATTCGAGCATCTTCCTTCAGATCAGCTGCGTCTCCCATTATGCCAATGCGGCGGAAAGAGAGAAGCAGATAGATATTCCGCTGCAGGGAGATGAGTTCGATACGATCAGAGATGAATATGTCACTGTACTTAAAACACAGCTCTCCAAAGGAAACAACGGACTTGTCAGGGACAAGTACATTACCTTTGGCATCGAGGCGGACAGCATCAGGACAGCCAAGCCTAGACTGGAAAGGATCGAGACGGACATCATCAATAAACTGAAGGTGATGGGGGTAACGGCAGATCCGCTTTCCGGGTTTGAAAGGCTGAAGCTGCTCTATCAGATGATGAATGAGAACACGGAAGATCCGTTTGTATTCAACTATGACATGGTGACAAGGACCGGACTTTCCACAAAGGACTTTATTGCACCGACAAGCTTTGACTTCCGTGATCCGAGATACTTCCGCATGGGAAAGAGCATCGGAGCCGTTTCCTACATTCAGATTCTTGCCCCGGAGATCAAGGACAACTTCATGTCGGACCTTCTCAGCATGGACAATTCCATTGCGGTCAATATCCATGTACAGAGCATGGATCAGACAAAGGCGATTCGTCAGATCAAGGGAAAGATCACCGATCTGGACAAGATGAAGATCGAGGAACAAAAGAAGGCGGTGAGATCCGGCTATGACATGGATGTGCTGCCGAGCGATCTTGTGACTTATGGAGGCGAGGCAAAAAAACTGCTGGAGGATCTGCAGTCAAGGAATGAGAGATACTTCCTTGTGACGCTGATCGTGATGAATACAGCCAAAAGCAAAAGACAGCTGGACAACATCATCATGCAGGTCTCCAACATGATCCAGGAAAAAAACTGCGTACTGAGGAGGCTGGATTATCAGCAGGAACAGGGACTGATGAGTTCTCTGCCGCTGGGTATCAATCAGATCGATATCCAGAGAGGACTCACCACCTCCTCTGTGGCGGTGTTCGTACCATTCACCACCGAGGAATTGTTCCAGGATGGCGAGGCACTTTACTGCGGCATCAATGCTGTTTCCAACAACATGATCATGGCAGACAGGAAAAGGACCAAGAACCCCAACGGGCTGATACTCGGCACTCCGGGTTCCGGCAAGTCATTCTCGGCAAAACGAGAAATCGTGAATGTGTACATGGTGACAAACGATGACATCATCGTATGCGATCCGGAGGGAGAGTATTATCCCCTGGTCAATGCCTTAAGAGGTCAGGTCATTCATATATCCCCCAATTCAAAACAGTATGTCAATCCGATGGATATCAATCTGAACTATTCGGATGATGAGAGCCCGGTCAGCCTGAAGGCTGATTTTGTTTTGTCACTGCTTGAACTGATCATCGGCAGCAAGACCGGTCTTGAACCTGTTGAGAAGACCATCATTGACCGTTCCGTAAGGCTGGTGTACAGGGACTACCTGCAGAATCCGAGCCCTGAGACGATGCCGATCCTGGAGGATCTCTACAACACGATCCTTGCCCAGAGCGAACCGGAGGCACAGAGGATCGCAACGGCACTGGAAATCTACGTCAAGGGTTCACTGAATGTGTTCAATCACAGGACCAACGTGGATATCAACAACCGTGTGGTCTGCTTTGATATCAAGGAACTTGGCAAGCAGCTGAAGAAGATCGGCATGCTGGTTGTGCAGGATCAGGTATGGAACAGGGTCACGGTCAACAGAGACCAGGGCAAGGCTACCCGATACTACATTGACGAGTTCCATCTTCTTCTGAAGGATGAGCAGACGGCAAACTATTCCGTAGAGATCTGGAAGAGGTTCCGTAAATGGGGCGGTATTCCTACAGGCATCACTCAGAACGTCAAGGATCTGCTCTCCAGCAGGGAGATCGAAAACATCTTTGAGAACTCAGACTATATCTACATGCTCAACCAGGCTCAGGGAGACCGACAGATCCTGGCAAAGCAGTTGAACATCAGTCCTCATCAGTTATCGTTCGTGACCAATTCCGGCGAAGGTGAAGGACTGCTTTTTTACGGAAGGACCATCATTCCCTTCAAGGACAAGTTCCCGAAGGATACGATGCTCTACCGCATCATGACGACTAAACCGAATGAAAGAATCGAGAATGAAGGAGAAGAGAAATTATGAGAGAAAACGTCAATGATCAGAAGATGATCGAAGTTCCCGTGTTCGCAATGAAGGCCTTGTGTGATATGGCAAGAGAAGCCTGCAACATGCATGCCGGATTCATCCGCATGTTTCGCCAGGAAACGGAGCTGAAGAAGCGTCACAAGGCATATCTGGATCTCAGAGACACAATGGAAAAGACCTGTGACAGGGATATGGAGGATCTGATCCGCATTAAGGAATTTGTTCAGGGTGCCGAAAGGATCATCGAGTTTCAGGCGGCGGAAGAAGACGCAGACTGTGAACATTGCCCTGACAGGGAATCCTGCTGCACGACTGATGAATATGACATGGTGATCATGAGTCTTGAGGACCTTGAGGTTCTTGCGGATGACATTATCGACCTGGCTGATACCGTGGACAGTCTGACGGAAGTGTTTGAAGCACTGATGTCAGGAAAGAGCATCAGAGGAAATGATCTGCAGAAGATCCTGAACGATGCGCAGGCAACTGCTGAGGAAGCGATGAATCATCTCGAAAACGCAGAAACTGATTCCCTGACGGCATGAACCTTCTTCTTCCCTGAAGGGAGGTGATCATCATGGATGAAGAAGTAAAGTCGAAACTGATAATGGACAAGGAGGATCTGGCCGGTGAAGAAATCGAAAGCACCGGCTTTTCTTCTGTCGAAAACAGCAGCAATGTTCCGAAATTCTTTAAGGAGAGGCTGGAAAATCAGCATGGCAACACAAAAGACGGAATCGTCATTACAGAGCTGAACGGCGACGAGGATGTTCCAGAGTTCAATGTTCCTAAAGAACAGAAACAGGCTTCCTTCCGTGATCCGTATGCAGAAATGCTTGGCATGGAGCCGGGGAAAGATCCGGAAGACTATCAGGATTCTCCGGCATCCCGCACAGGGAAAAAGGAGAAAAAGGATACCGGGAACAAGCAGAAGGCTCAGAAGAAGACATCGCTTCGTTTTGATGACGAGAAGCCTGTAAAGCAGGAATCGTCCGGAGTGCTTTCAAAAGCCGGAAAAGCAGCAGGTACTGCTGCAGGCAAGGCGGCTGATGCAGCATCGGGAATAGTCCACGCAAAGATCGTAGAGGCGGAAGATGACAATTCTGCTGTTGAAGCGGCACATTCAACCGAGATTGCCGGAGAGGCATCTGCAAAACTGATCCACGGCAGGCTGAAGGATGCAAAACCGGCATCCAGGCTGAAGTTTGATGAAACGTCCGGTGGTGGAGCCGGCGTTGAGGCTTACAAGGTGAGCAGAGCCGATCAGAAGAAAGGTATTCAGAGAACCTATGCAGCTAACATCCGCAAAGCAAGAAAAGCCGGCAGGACGGTTGAAAAGGCAGAGGATGTCGCAGAAGCCGGGACCTCAGCTGTTGCGGCATTCAGAGTAAAGGCCGGCAGGTTTGTCAGAAGAAACAAGGCCGGCATTGCAACGCTGCTGTTCTGCGGAATTGTTCTGATGTTCTTTATTTCCGGAATGGGAACACTCAGTTCCCTGATCGGGGAAGCCGGAGGGGCAATCGTTGAATCCACCTTCCTGTCCAGTGACGAGGACATCTACGCTGCCAACAATCAGTATCTTTCATTGGAGGCAGGACTGCAGTCACAGATCAACAGGATCGAGAGCACATATCCGGGATATGACGAGTATCGTTACCAGGTGGACGAGATCACTCATGAACCGTATTCTCTGATCTCTTATCTGACCGCAAAATACGGCGACTTCACGATCAGCGATGTGCAGAGCGAACTGACAAGGATCTTTCAGAAACAGTTCAAGCTGACCGTTGAAGAGGAAACGGAGATCAGAACAAGGACTGTCACAAAGACCGGAATAAGAGAGGTCGTTGATGAAGAGACTGGTGAGGTCACGTATGAGGAGTATGAGTATGAAGAGGAAGAACAGTACGAATGGCATATCCTCAACATCAAGCTGACCAACAAGGGTATGGCTGCCATTGCGATGGAGGAGCTGAACAGCGACCAGAAGTCATACTATCTCACCTACATGGCAACGCTGGGCAACCGTTCCTATCTGTTCGGAGATTCACTGATCGCAGGCAATCCTGCCGGAGGAGGCATTTCCTATGAAATTCCGCCCGAGGCGCTGTCTGATCAGAGATTTGCCAACATGATCCATGAAGCGGAAAAGTATCTCGGATACCCGTATGTATGGGGCGGATCGAGTCCGGAGACGAGCTTTGACTGTTCGGGATTCGTGTCATGGGTCATCAACCACTGCGGCAACGGATGGAATGTAGGAAGGCTCGGAGCAACCGGACTGCTGGGTGTATGCACCTATGTATCACCGGAGGAGGCAAAGCCCGGAGATCTGATCTTCTTCCACGGAACATACAACACCGATGCACCGGCAAGCCATGTGGCCATATATGTCGGAAATGGGATGATGATCCATTGCGGAGATCCGATCCAGTACACAAGCATCAATTCAAACTACTGGCAGCAGCATTTTTACTGCTTCGGCAGGATCAAGTAAAGGAGGAGCTAAATTGAATAAAAAACTCGAAAAAGAGCTTGGCAGGATTAACGAGGAGCTTGCTAGATCCGAAAAGCACATCAAGGAAGCGCAGGAACATCATAAGACGCTTCTGGAAAAGAAAACACAGATCGAAAATGACATCATCATTGACCGCATCAGGGATATGCAGGGCAAGGGTGAATCCGTCATGGATATTCTGAAAACAGTCACCGGAATGCAGAAAGAAAACCAGACATCGCACTACAGAACAGAGGAGGATGAGATCGATGAAAAGGAAATGGATTAAGTTTTGCGGCGTGATCATGGCGACGGTCATGCTCATATCCGCAACTAGATTCGGTGCACTTACGGTCTATGCGTCGGACGGAGGATACAGCACTTCACCTGATACCTCCGGGACGGAGACCGAAACAGATGAAAAAGAAAAGAAAGTCCTGACACCGGACGGCAACATGGATCTGGTCGATGACATCGATGGTGAGGAAACTGACATGCAGTTCCTTACTGTCACTACGAAGGATGGTCATTACTTCTACATCATCATCGAGAGAAACAAGGATTCCGAGAATGTCCATTTCCTGAATCAGGTGGATATTCGAGACCTGCTTACGATCATGAGCGAGGACGAAGTAAAGGAGTATCAGGAATCGCAGAAGAAAGAAGATCCTGAACCTGTAACTCCAATCATTACTCCCGAGCCTGAACCGGAGCCTGAACCGGAGCCGGAGACTCCTGCAAAGAAGAATACGGCCAATCCTTTTCTGACACTAGGCTTGTTCGGACTGATTGGTGCTGCTGTTGCCGGAGGCTACTATTTCGTGAAGATCAAACCGTCAAAAGGAAGAAACGGATATGACGATGATCTTGATTTCGACGATGATGTCGATTATGTCGAGGAACAGACCGAAGTCGAAGAACCGACTTTCCGGGACGAGGACTCAGAGGAGGAATAAGGGATGAAACTTGTAGTTGCCGAGAAGCCTTCTGTCGCTCAGAGCATCGCCAAAGTGATTGGAGCAAACAAGAGACAGGACGGCTATCTTGAAGGAAACGGATATCTTGTATCCTGGTGTGTCGGTCATCTGGTGGAACTCTGTACACCGGATGAATATGACGAAAAGTATTCGAAGTGGAACAAGGAGGATCTGCCGGTCCTCCCTGATCCGTTCAAATGGCAGGTATCAAAGGGAAAGAACAAGCAATTCAACATCCTGAAGGGCTTGATGTATCGAAAGGATGTGGATGAAATCATCTGTGCAACGGATGCAGGAAGAGAGGGAGAACTGATCTTCCGTCTCGTCTACATTCAGGCAAAATGCAGAAAGCCGTTCAAAAGACTCTGGATCTCCTCAATGGAGGACAGTGCCATAAAGGACGGCTTTTCCAATCTGAAAGACGGTCGTGCATATGACTCTCTTTATAATGCAGCTCTCTGCCGCAGCAAGGCTGACTGGCTGGTCGGGATCAATGCAACAAGGCTGTTCACCTGCACCTACGGCAAAAGACTGACGGTTGGCAGGGTCCAGACTCCTACGCTGGCAATGATCGTTGAGCGACAGGATCAGATCGATCACTTCACAAAAGAGAAGTATTTCAATGTCCATCTGAAGAAGGATGAGCTGGAAGTGATCAAAGAGAAGATCTTCGACGAGAACGCTGCCAAAGCCATCAGTGACAAGTGTAACGGCAAGGAGCTCTTCATTGCATCAGTAAAGAAGACCGGTAAGACGATCAATCCGCCGAAGCTTTATGATCTGACAACTCTGCAGAGAGAAGCCAACAGATTCTTCGGCTATACGGCACAGAAGACTCTGGACATGACCCAGTCTCTGTATGAAAAGAAATTGGTGACATATCCGAGAACGGATTCCCAGTATCTGACCGAGGATATGAGGGATACAGCTGTATATCTTCTGGGAGCCATACGCAGGATATTTCTTCCCGATTCCGCCAATGGTGATGTTGAGATCGGCAGGATCATCAATAATTCAAAAGTCTCTGATCATCATGCCATTATTCCCACAGCGGAGATCGAGAAACAGGATCTGTCAGGGCTCTCAAAAGAGGAAAACGACATTCTGAAGCTGATATCGTTCAACATGCTGTGTGCTGTCGGGACAAGGCATGAATATCTGGAAACAGAGATCAAGGCAGTCTGTGAAGGTGAAGAGTTCAGGGCAAAAGGCAGAACAGTCACCTCACCCGGCTGGAAAGCCGTAGAAAGTGTGACGAAGGATACGCTTCGAAGAAAAACGGAAAAGGGAGAAAAGGAATCAACTCTTCCTGATGTCCGTGAGGAACAGCGCTTCTTCCCTGTTGCAGCCTCCCTGTCTGAACACTACACGCAGCCTCCGAAGCCATTCAGCGAGGATTCCCTGTTAAGCAAAATGGAAACCGCCGGGAATGAGAACTTTGATGAGGATACCGAAAAGAAGGGACTCGGCACTCCGGCAACCAGGGCATCCATGATCGAGAAGCTCATTTCCTCCGGATATGTGATTCGTAAAGGAAAACAGCTTCTGCCGACGGAGGACGGGATCAATCTGATCAAGGTCATCCCCGACACGATAAAATCACCGAAGCTGACTGCGGACTGGGAGAATACGCTGCTGCAGATGGAAAGAGGAAAAAGCGATCCGGGAGTCTTCCTGGATGATATCAAAAGCATGGTCTGCAGTCTCATAAAAAATCACGGTTCTGTTTCCGAAGAAGAAAAGAGCCGTTTTTCTTTTATCCGCAAGGAGATTGGAAAGTGCCCGAGATGCGGAAAACCGGTCTATGAAGGAAGGCAGAACTTCTACTGTTCCGACAGGGGCTGCGGCTTCTGCATCTGGAAGGAATCAAAATCGCTGGCCGCTATGAAAAAGAAAGTGGACCTCCGCATGGCGAAGGATCTGCTGGAAACGGGCAGGACGCATGTCAAGGGATTGTATTCCCCGAAGAAAGACAAGCGATTCGATGCAGATCTGGTGCTTGAGGATACCGGAAAATACGTAAATCTGAACCTTGATTTTACAAAGGAGGGTAAGAAAGACAGATGAACAATATGAATTTTGAAGAGTTCAAAAACTGGGCGGAGGAAAACATCAAATTCTTTCTGCCTGAAAGCTACAGGGATGCAAAGATCGATATTCATGACGTGGTCAAGACCGGCATGTCCTATACCGGAATGACTGTCAGGAATGAGGATCAGTCGATTGCGCCTGCGATCAATCTCAATGCCTCCTATGAGGCATATGAAGCCGGAAAACCGCTCTATGCTGTCGGACACGATATGGCGGAGATCGTCCAGACGAAGCAGCCGGAACTGAACACAGGGATCTTCAGCAGCTATGACAGCGTGAAAAAGAATCTGTTTATCAGAGTGTGCAACACACAGGAAAACTCCGAGATGCTGAAGAATGTTCCGCATACCGACGTGGAGGATCTCTCCGTTACCTATCACGTCATGGTCGATGCCAGGGAGAGCGGTCTGGCCAGTGCAACAGTGACAAATGCCATGATCGACAGTTTCGGCATCAGCAAGGAGCAGCTTCATGAGGATGCCGTCAGAAACAGTCAGGAGATCCTTCCGGCTAGGATGGATTCCATGATGAACATGCTCATGGGCTTAAGCGGTATGGACGATGCGGAATATGAGTTCGGCATGATGGCACCGCCTTCCATGATGGTCGTCACAAACCAGATCGGGATCAACGGTGCATCCGCATTCTTCTATCCTGATTCAATGGACAAGATCTCGGAACAGCTGGGAGGGAATTACTTTATGCTTCCTTCCAGCATCCATGAGGTCATCGCTGTACCTGCAGGTGATAAGGACTACAGGGATCTTGAATCAATGGTGAAGCAGATCAACATGATGCAGGTCGCAAAAGAGGAACAGCTTTCCGATCATGTCTATCACTATGACGCAAAGGAAAAGATCTTCGAACTTGCCTCTAAACATGACGAAAGACTTCATGGCAGGGATAAAGAGTCTCTTCTGGGCAGACTTGCCGAAAAGAAAAAGGAAGCAGCCGTTCTCAATGATGCTACACCGACAAAGCACAAAGTCAGTGAAAGAGCGATGTAAGGAGGGAATATGGAAACAGTAAAGCAAAATGTTCGTGTTGCTGAGCAGAAGAAACGAATCAAGGCTTATCAAGAGGCCCTTGAACAGAAAGCAGGAAAGCATGAAGCTGACAAAACTGGAAAAAGAGACAGTCATTAACTTCAACGAAGAGGAGGATTTTGCGGAAGTATATACCTGCAATTCCCACCTGAAGAAAAGGTTGGCTGAGATCAGCCGGGAAAGCCCGGAATCCTGTCAGTTCAAGGATAAGGACAGCTACGGGTTTGTCTGGTACAACATCGACAAGCATCTGATCTCGATCCGCAAGCCTTGGAGCAGTGAAGCCAGGCAGAAGGCAAAGGACAGGATGCTGTCAAGCGGAGTAACTCCTCCTAAGAGGAATTCGTAAGGCAGAAAACTGCCATATGCGAGATAAAACAGAAGTTCGGGGATGGTTTATTCATGGCTGTCCCCGGCTTTGTTTTTAAGGGAATCATTTCCCGGAAAGGAATAGGTAATGAGTGAAAACAAACAGTTAGACAGGGTCAAAGAGATTACCGACCAGCTGGAAGCCGGAATACACGATCTCTTTGAATCCGAAAGATATCAGCAGTGGCTCACCACCATGTCAAGGTTCCATAACTATTCATTGAACAATACGATGCTGATCGCCATGCAGAAACCGGAAGCGACTCTCGTTGCCGGATATACCGCATGGCAGAAACAGTTCGGAAGACAGGTGCAGAAAGGTGAAAAAGGAATCAAGATCCTGGCTCCTGCTCCCTACAAGGAAATGGTGGAGATGGACAAGATCGATCCGGATACAAGACTGCCTGTCCTGGATGAAAACGGCGATCCCGTTAAAGAGGAGCAGGAAGTTACAAGACCGGCCTACAAAGTAGTCAGTGTATTTGATGTCTCTCAGACAGACGGCAAGGAACTGCCGACCATCGGTGTCAATGAACTGACCGGAGATGTTGAGAGATATGAGCAGTTCTTTGAGGCTCTGAAGCTTTCCTGCCCCGTTCCGATGGAGTTTGAAAACATCCAGGGCAGAGCAAAGGGGTATTATCACCAGACAGACAAAAGGATTGCCATCCAGGAAGGAATGAGCCAGCTGCAGACAGTCAAGACTGCCATTCATGAGATGGCGCATCAAAAGCTGCATTCTATGGAAAACGACCTTACTAAGAACAGCAAGGAAGTTGAGGCGGAGTCTGTCGCCTACACGGTATGTCAGCATTTCGGGATCGACACCTCTGATTACAGCTTCGGATATATTGCAGGATGGAGCGAAGGCAAGGAAACACCGGAACTCAAGGCTTCTCTGCAGACGATCCGCAATGCCGCAAAGGAAATGATCAATGATATCGAAGGCCATCTGCTGGAACTTACAAAAGAGAACGATATCGAAAAGGATGCTGAAGATCTGGCAGTTAAACTTGATAGGTTCGCCTACGATTATGACTATTACGGCTATCATGATGCTGTTGATGACCCGGAAGAATCCGTGCTTCAGACAAAGCACGATCTGCTCTCCAACGAAAATATTGACGGGATCAGAGAATATCTGCAGGAGATCATCAGCGAGGATGATACGGAGTATGTTCAGAAAGCCGAAGCACTTCTAGACGAGATCAATTCTTTCGCTGAAAAAAATCATGGTCAGAAGATCAGTGAGCCGGCTAAAGAAGAGCCGGAAGCAAAGATCCGCTTCTATGTGGCCGAATGCATGGAGTTTACCAATTACGGACAGTATTTTGAGACAAACGATCTGAAAGAGGCCTATGAGCTCTATCAGAAGATCCCTGCTGAAAGGCTGCATGCGATCAAGGGCATAGGTTTCATCCTGGAAGACGGGAGCAATTACTCCGGTGCTGAATGGCCGATTCTGGAAGGCGGCAGGCTGGCAAAAGATCAGCTTGAATACGTGGAGCATTACAAGAACTCTCCGCTTGTCCAGCAGGCCTTTCAGGAGATGGAGAAGATCCTGGGCATCGAAGAAGTAAGATCCGAAGAAGGGACATACCTGTTTGACGGCGATAAATATCTCGATATGCATCTGACGGATACCGGTGCATGGGACTACACCCTATATGACAAGGGTTTCCGTGAGATCGACGGCGGACAACTCGGAGAAAACGGAAACATCAGTCTCGACGATGCCAAATTTCAAATCCTTGGGATGCACGGCTACAAGGATGTATTCGTAATGGATACGGACAAAGAAAAGTTTGAGGAAAATCAGGCAGATATCTCCGGCAAAACGTACCTGTCGGACAACCAGAAGGACTATATCGGAGATGTGATCCTTCAGGGATTTGATCCGAAGGAATACTGGGTAAACGGAAGCACGATCGATCTGACAGGAAGGTACTTTTCGGATGATGAGCTGTCTGATATCAAATATCAGGTTAAGGTGGATACCATCCCGAAGACTCTGTATTCCCCCGAACAATGGAAGGTCATTGAAAAAGGGATCAGCGAGAAGCTTGACGTCAGTATGTACGCATATCCGTTAATGACAGCAGATCAGATGGAGATGACAAGACGTGCACTGATTGCAGAGGATAAGGGATACATTTCCCGTGAGGATCTGTCAGTGATTTCCGATGGTTCACATTCTGCCGAAGAAATGAAGCAGATGCTGAAAGAAGCGATGCATACGGAGGTTAAGGTCGTTCAGCCGGTTCAGCAGGAAAACGGGATGTACCGATACTACTCTACACAAAGACCTGTTGCACCAGGTACTTTTCCGAAAGAGAACGGAAACCCTGTTGATATCAAAAACTATGATGAAAGGATCGACATTCCTACTGAGGGGCTCAAGGCATGGGGATATGTTGAGTATGAAAAACCGTTGACGGAGAAACAGGCATCAGACTATGAACTGAAACCTGCCGTAAAGGTTGAAGCAAGGGAGAAATCTGCCGAAAACAGCAGTCATGACCGCAGGAGCGTATTGGCGGACCTTAATGCAAAGAAGGCGCTTGTATCAGGCAGTAAAGTCCCAAAGGAAATGAAGAATAAGAGCAAGGAGGAACAGCTGTGATGTTTAATGCGGAAGAGATCAGTATGCTTTCTGCATTCAATACGTTTTCAAGAAAAACGGCGGTTCAGGATATCCTGAGCCGTCTGCCGTATATGGAAAATGATGAGCTCAAATCGATGGCTTCAGAGATCCTGAGGAAACTCGATCGGATGAGTGATGATGAGTTCTTCTCCTATGACTTTATGCCGCAGGAGGACGAGGATGAATGATTATGAACTGAAAGCCTATGTTACCAATCTTGGAAAGTACAACGAAGGTGAGCTTGTCGGAGAATGGGTTTCCTTCCCGGTATCTGCTGATGAAATGAAAGCGGTCCTGGACAGGATACAGATCGGCCATCCTGATGATTTCGGAGTTCCCTATGAGGAGATCTTCATAACCGATTATAATACCGATATCTACGGTCTGCAGAATCTTCTCGGCGAGTTCACCAGTCTGGAGGAGCTGAACTACCTTGCCGGAAGGCTTGATGAGATGAGCACGTACGAGATCGATAAGTTCAAAGCTGTTCTGGAATCGGGGATCGACATTGAAGAAAGCGGACTCTCCGGCATCATCAATCTCACGTACAACCTCGACAAGTACGAGATCATGTCGGACATCTCTGACGAGTACGATCTCGGTTATTACTGGGTCCATGACAGCGGTGTTTATGACATCAAAAGCATGGGTCCGCTTGCTGATTATATCGACTATCAGGCCTTTGGAGAATCGATCGTTGATGAAGAGTTCGGGATGTTCTGCGAAGCAGGATATGTAAGAGACAATGGTGATTCCTGGAATTATGAGTATGCCGGTGACAGGGACGATATTCCAAGTGAGTTTCGTCTTTTCAATTCAGAAGAAGAACCCGAAATGACGGTCCTTCTGGTGGAACCCGGAAAAGAACCGAAGGTCGTCACGATGGGTACAGATCTTGAGTCCCTGCAGCATGCAGTAAACGGATATATCCAGGCAGTGTATCCGTTTGAAGACAGAGTTGCTGTTATCTGCAATGATGAAGGCAAGATCAACGGTATGGAGCTCAACCGTGCTTTATATACTCCGGAGGGAGAAATGTACGATATCCTTGCCGGACCGTTTATCGTAGCCGGACTTACCGAAGATAACTTCGGATCGCTGACACAGGAACAGATCGAAAAATTTTCTGAACTGTTCAGGACACCGGAAATGTTCCTGATGGAAAACGGCAGGATCAAGGCTGTGCCGGTGAAGGAATCAGATACGTTTGAGATCTTCCAGATAGACAGAAATCTCCCTGAATCAAGAGACATATCTTTTGTTTCATATGAAGGGTTAAGGAAGATGGGAAAGACTCCAAACAAGGCAGATTATTCCCAAGTCTACACCGGCAATTACGCAGGAGAATCACTGGATGCGATCTATGAAAGATTCAATCTGTATCATCCCGCAGATTTCCGCGGTCACTCTCTTTCAGTCAGCGATGTGATCGTTCTGCACCAGGACGGTGTGGATACCGCCTATTATGTCGATTCCTTCGGCTTCAGACAGATCCCGGAGTTCTTTGCCAGCAACCCTTTGGAAAAGGTCGAAGAGCTTATGGAAGACGATTATGGCATGATCGATGGCATCATCAATAACGGAAGCAGAAAAGATGATGACCCTTCCAGGAAGCCTTCAGTCCTTGAGAAACTGGAAGAGAAAAAACAGGAAGCAGCACTGCTTCAGCAGAATGCAGCAAAGCCCGAGAAGAGCAGATCCAAAGAGGTTGATTTAGGCTAAAAAACGGCACAGGTACTGGTCAGGATTGGCTGGTATCTGTGCCGTATTTTTGTTTTCTCAAAAAGTAATAATCTCAAATAACAGCTTACTTGACAAACGCGGTTTATTCGAATAAACTAAAAGTAAGGTTTATTCGAATAAACCTGAAAAGAGGTATGCTATATGATCGATATTGAACTTGGCGCTGTACAGGAACGCTTTGCAGATATTGTCTGGGATAATGAACCGATTGCATCCGGTGAATTGGTAAAACTTTGTGAGAAGGAACTGAGATGGAAGAAGCCGACAACATACACAGTACTTCGCAAGTTATGTGAAAAAGGACTTCTCAAAAACGAAAACGGTATCGTTACGTCTTTGATTTCCAAAGAAGATTTCTATTCAGCAAAAAGCGAACAGATCGTTGTGGATTCCTATCGTGGATCTCTGCCTGCCTTTATAGCGGCATTTATATCCCGTAAAGAGATCTCTGCTGAGGAAGCGGAGGAAATCCAGAAAATGATAGACACATTCAAGAAGGAGGGCTGATCATGAGCGCTGTTTTTCTCAAAATACTGAACATGAGCATAACGGCAAGCTGGCTGATTCTTGCAGTCATTGTATCCAGACCTTTGCTGAAAAAAGCTCCAAAATGGATCGTGTGCCTTCTTTGGGCTCTTGTTGCAATCAGGCTTGTTTGTCCTTTTTCTTTCAAAAGTGTTCTCAGTCTTGTGCCCAGCAGTGAAACGATCCCGGCAAATATAGCATTACAACCAGAACCTGCGATCAACTCCGGAATAAAAATTGTTAATCAGACCATCAATCCGGTAATCGCAGAATCGTTCACTCCTTCAATAGGAGACAGCGTGAATCCGCTTCAGATCATCATTCCCGTAATGGCGATGATATGGATTGCTGGTGTAATCATTATGTTGATATATGCACTTATCAGTTGGATGCACCTGAAGAGAACGGTCTCTGCATGTGTGCCTGTCGGTGAACAGATTCTTGCCTGTGATGAAGTCAAAACACCGTTTATTCTGGGTGTATTCAATCCTGTCATTTATGTACCGTCTTCGATGACCGGAGAGACACTTGATTATGTGATTCGCCATGAAAAAGCTCATTTACAGCGTCATGATCACTGGTGGAAGCCGTTCGGATATCTTCTGCTTGCAGTTTACTGGTTCAATCCCCTGTGCTGGGCTGCGTATATTCTGCTCTGCAGGGATATCGAGATGGCCTGTGATGAAAAGGTCATCCGTGATATGGATAAGGACAATATTGCAGCTTACTCACAGGCTCTTCTGGATTGCAGTTTTTCAAGGAGAACAATTGCTGTCTGCCCGCTCGCTTTCGGTGAAGTAGGAGTGAAAGAAAGAGTTAAAGGTGTTCTGAATTATAGAAAGCCCGCGTTTTGGATCATTTCTCTTGCTGTGGTTGCCTGCATCGGTATTGCCGCATGTCTAATGACAGATCCTTTTTCAAACAAGGGCCTGTCTGAGAAACTGAGTGTTTCTATGGATATGGCGGTTGCTGAACATAATCGTTCATCAAAGTCCGAGGGACATTTTGCTACAGCTGATTACGATATTATGTTGGTAAAACAATCAGGAAATGAAACAACCGTATATGCATGGGTGCTTTATGAAGAATACAGTTTTGACGGTAAGGATGTTAAGCTGGAATCCGGCTCTCATATTCCGACAGCGATCATCTTTGACACTTCCAACAATAGTAGCGATTCATCAACTTATGATCTAATCGAGTATTGGCAGCCAAGGGATGGAAGTTATTATGCAGAAGATATTAAAGCGAAGTTCCCGTGGTATATCAGAAGGAAGGCGATGGATATTGCCGGATCAAATGCCCAGCATGAAAACTGTCTGCGTGCTGCAAGGGAGTATTTCGGCGTGGATGAAAGCAAACTGCTCGATGCAGTCTTTGGCCACTATTACAAAATCCAAGAGATTCGATATGAAGTAAAGAGAGACGGCGGCAATTCCACTATCCCATTACCTGAATACTGTCTCTCAAACAATAAGGAACTGTTGATCCTGGAAGATCTTAATTCGAACAATTGGTTGAATGCAGGAACGTTTACGGAAATTGAACTGTCCAAGGATACTTTCGATCAGTATTTTGATCCAGACGGAAAAACCCTCGCAGCCAATCTGCGCAGTAATAACGCGAAAGCATGGCGGGTGATTGTATCGGATTTACCGGATTCCTTGTTTTATTATCTTCTTCTGCAGAAAGATGGAGAGGTCTGCTTAACTCGCGGATACTATGATGCTGGCGAAAAAGATGATCCCAATTCCGACGATACTCGGATTTCGTATGTGTTTTTGCTGAAAGATAACGACAATATACGCAGTGAGGCTGAAATTGACATGGACTCATTAAGAGCAAAATATCCTGAGTACTTTGATTTGAGCACATTTAAAGGTTTGGAGCTCTATGTGTGGCAGATGGCACCGGACAGTTATTCATGCAGTTTGATGCTCGGGACGAACCGGAACAAGACTCTTGAGGAACTGATGAATTTGAAAGGTGCCTCGATTGCAGAGATGAGGGCAATCCTTTCCACCTATGATATTGATGAGAAGGACATTATCATCATTCCGTGGCAAAGCCCTATTTCCAGTTATATAGCGGAGTATTGGGTCAAGCTGGAAGACGAGGCCCCCAGTTCAGTAGAAAAACGCCAACAGGAATACATTGACGGGATTCGTCACATGCTCTTCGATGATACTCAGAATGGTGGTTACGACCTTCCAAATACCATAGTGGATATAAAAACAACGGTTGCATATGTAAATTGGACCGAAGGGGGCATGATGCGCGATTGCCTGAACGGGGGAAAGATGATTATCAGTTCCGTCCGGCATCTTCCAGTGTATAAACTGGACACGTTGGAAGATCTGAACCGCTTCAAAGAGAACTACAAAGATATCCTGACGCTTGATCAAGGATATGATGAAGTGCCTTCTTTCAATGAAGTTACGGACTCATATGACAATAGTTTCTTTGCCGATCATACGTTGGTTCTCGCATATGTAGAAGCAAGCAGCGGATCTTTCCGATATGCAATCCAAGACGTTTCTTATGGTGGATCTACTTTCTGTCTAGATGTAGTACAGACAAATCATCCGGAAGTGGGTACGACCGATATGGCAGGCTGGTTTGTGATTGCGGAGGTTTTGGATTCGGATATAACTAATATCACTGAGTTCGATGCAAAACTAATTCCATAATCGATTTACTGGCAGAAGTCTCACAAACAATACAGCAATCCTTTGAAATTAAGGTTGAATACTGTTTTTAAATGATTCTTTAATCAATAGACGGAAATAATCTTTAGCTGCTTTTTCCTCTTCCGAAGTGAGTTCCACCGGAGGATGAAGGGCAGCTTCTTTTTTCATTTCTTCAATCGCTCTGAGACTATTTGCTTTTCTCCAGTCACGGAGTTCTTTTCCGGACATACCTTTGTAGACTTCCATTTTAATTTAACCTCCTGTACTAAAATTGTAAGGCAAAATGAAGGATGATAATTCTCATAGTTGTCTCATTTTTGTCTCAAATAGTCCCGTATTTTTCCACTTATCCACAAAGTATGTGGGCAACTCCTTTTTCGCTTGAATATGCGGTTTTTCTCCGATACCATATCAATACTCAACCACAATAATAGTGGTCTTCAGGAGGTGCAGGAGTGGAAGAAAACAACATCAGAAAACTGAAAGTATACAGATCCATCAGCAGCAATTCCGGCAGCAATACGCCATCGATCAGACTATATGGAAAATGGCTGCAGGAATACGGATTCAATACGGGTGATTTCATTAGTGTAGAATGCAAAGACGGTGAGCTCATTATCAGAAAAGACACTGAAAGGATCGAGGAAGAGATTGCCACTAATCAGCAATACACGGATATGCTGAGCCGGATGTCAAAGAAAGAGATCAACGCTCTTGCGAAAGCAATTGATCAATACAGCAGATAGAAAATGACCGTCTGAGTGTTTCAGACGGTCTGCTGTTTTATTAGAGTTCTTTCTTTTCTGTCTTGCTGAGGTCATCACTGTGCATTTTAGTGAAGTTCTCTTCGTGGATGTTGATCTTGTAAGCCTGCTTTCTGACAAAGCTCAGGTCCTCAACAAGTTTAGGCTTTATCTCGGTTTTGAGACGTGTAAGCTCTTGGTCGATATCTTTGATCTGCATCAGATCCTGTCCGCCGAACTCGTCGTTCAGCGTCTTTCTTGCTGCTTCATAGATCCTGAGATCAGAATCGTGTTCTTCACGGAACTTCTGCTTATTCTTAGCCTTGAAATACTGCTGATAAATCTTCCTGGTAGAGAAGTATTGAGCGGTGACTCTCTTCTGCTTCTGAAGTCGGTTTATCTGAGCATCAATATCCTTGACAGCCTTCTGCTTCAGGTACAGGTCATCGTTTACCGACTGCTTCAGTTTTCTCAGATCATCAAGTCCGGAGAGCCCGTTTTCCTCCATGAATATCTGCGTTGCAGATTTGCCTTTCAGATTATCGAGAACCTTGTATCTTGTCTTGCTTTCCTGATCAAGATCCTTGACGATATTGATCCTCTCGTTGATATTCATTTTGGGAGAGATAAGAGTCTTGCCGGCGGACTGACGGATATAGATTTCAATGAAGCCTTTCTCGAAGTCAGTTCCCAATTTTCTGCCTGTAATCGGTCTGTTCCTGTCAGGGGTAAGATAACTGAATCGGCCTCTGGATTCGCGGACTTCAATGCCGTACTGCGCAAGCAGTTTCTTTTGGAATTCCTCCAGCGAGTGGCTGTCCATCATGACAGTTGTTATTGCAGATCGGAGGAATCCTTTTTCTGTTTCGAATCTGGTTTCTGAAGGTTTTATTCCTTGTTGGATAAGTTCTGCGTTCTTCTTGTCAAGGGCTGCTTGTCCTCTTCGTTGAGCCCAGTATTCTCTTTCGGTGATCTTCACTTTTGCAGGAGAGAGAAGATCTATCTGATAGAGGTTTTCTCGGTTGCAGGTATCCATTACTTCCTGCTTGAAGAAGGTCATGAATCCTTCGGAACAATGGTGCTTGTTCCCCGCAATCAGGTCGCTCGATCTTTCAGTAAAACGCTGCTCTTCAATGTCATCCTTTCTGACACTGTTCAGGACAATGTGACAGTGAATATTACCGATTCCATTATGTCCATCCGGATGAGTGCAGACAATCACCTGATGACCCGGAAAACAATCCTCTGCAAGCTTCATTCCCAGCTCGTGAGCATGCTCCATAGTCAATCCGTTTTCTGTCTTGTCATCAGGATCGAAGCTGACAATATAGTGGTGAGCCTTAACTTCATTGAAGCCTGTATTCTTTCCATAGATTCTGTTTACTGTAGCACACTCCCTGCCATAGGTATCCGGTGAACAGTTGATCCCGTCGATCAGATAATTATCACGCTCGATCATTCTCCCGGAAGCATCACGGATCGGCTTTTTCGTCAGCTCATTATGCTCATATGTCAGATACTCAACAGCAGAATTGTAGTTTGAGTTATGGATATTGATATGCTTAACAGTTGCCATATTCTTTCTCCACTGCTGCGTCATATTTCATGCAGGTATCATGCAGCATCCTTGCGATACCTTTCAGTTCAGCCGCCAACGGATTTGTCATAACTCCACCCTGGTTCAGATGTCTTGCAATCTGATTGAGATTACTGCCGACTTTATTGATCTTTCTGAGCTCTTCCAGGATCTCATGCTCGTCATGAATGATTGGTTGGAACACCGGTATTTTCTGTCCGGTAACAGATCGTCTGATATATTCCGAAACAGAAAGCTGTGCTGCCTTTGCATTGTGCTCCAGAACGGAATACTGTTCTTCTGTAAATCTTAAACCGACAAATCTTTCCTTCGCCGGAGGAAGATCTTTTTTCTTTCTTCCACGCATTTCATGCACCTCCTTTTGATGAAGGGACTTCTCAAAAACTGTGACTGTCACCGACAGGAGCCGACGCAGTGTCCAAGAGGGTTTGGGGAGCCGATATCCCCAACAAGATGTCTGTTTACAGAATTCATGAAATGAATTTCTGTTAAACAAGGAGAATCTTGCTCTTAGAAAAGGTTAGAAAAATCCCTTCACTTATACGTAGGGGACAAAAACGCTTAAAGTTGTGCAAAAACAGCTTAAAATCTCCTCGAAATTAATGACAACCATTTATAAATTGATGAGATATCAACAAAAGTATGGATATCAAGCGCTAGTTGTGGTAAAATCTCTCTAAGAAAGCGAAGACTCTTCTTTACATAGATAATGAGGTAAAAGTTATGGCGATAAGCTACAAGAGACTTTTTAAACTAATGATTGATAAGGACCTGAAGAAAAAGGACCTGATTCGGATGACCGGGATTAGTTATTCAACGATTAGGAAACTTGAAAATGGAGAGAATATGAATGTAGAGGTTCTTGAAAAGATCTGCAGGGCTTTAGACTGCACTTTTGATGAAATCGTTGAATTGTTACCCCTTGAATGTGGGCAGGAAAAATGCACAGACGTTTCAGTAGAATGATAATGGATAGGAATATCTTGGAGGTTTTCGTATATGGCACAGAATAACGCTAATATCGGCTTTGAAAAACAAATCTGGGATGCTGCATGTGTTCTATGGGGACATATTCCTGCAGCTGAATACAGGAAGGTAATCGTTGGGCTGATTTTCTTAAAGTACGTGTCTACTGCTTTTGACAGACGTTATAAAGAACTGGTTGCAGAGGGCGACGGTTTTGAAGATGATCCTGATGCATATGTAGAGGAGAACGTGTTCTTTGTCCCAGAAGAAGCACGTTGGAAAACCATCGCTTCTAAAGCCCATACTCCAGAGATTGGCACAGTTATTGATAATGCAATGAGAGCAATTGAGGAAGATAATCCTAAGCTCAAAAATGTGTTGCCGAAGAATTACGCTAATCCTGATTTGGATAAAATGGTGCTCGGCGATGTCGTGGATATCTTCACGAACATGAATATGGATGACACCGATGAAAGTAAGGATCTTCTTGGAAGAACTTATGAATATTGCATCATGATGTTCGCCGAAAAAGAAGGTGCTGGTGGAGGAGAATTCTATACACCTGCAAGTGTGGTTAAGACACTAGTTTCTGTATTAAAGCCTTTCGATAACTGCCGTGTTTATGATCCGTGCTGCGGTTCCGGAGGTATGTTTGTTCAGAGTGCTAAGTTCGTTCAGGCTCATTCAGGAAAGAGAGGAACGGTTGCTGTATACGGTCAGGAAGCCAACGCAGATACATGGAAAATGGCCAAGATGAATATGGCAATCAGAGGCATCGATGCAGACTTCGGGCCATATCAGGCAGATACATTTACAAATGATCTTCATCCTCAGTTAAAAGCAGACTTTATCTTAGCGAATCCTCCGTTTAACTACCATCCTTGGAATCAGGAAAAACTGACTGATGATCCAAGATGGAAGTATGGTTTACCTCCAGCAGGTAATGCCAACTATGCATGGATTCAGCATATGATTCATCACCTTGCTCCTAATGGAAAGATTGGGCTTGTTCTTGCGAATGGCGCACTGTCAACCCAGTCTTCCGGCGAAGGAGAAATCAGAAAGAGGATTATTGAAGCTGACTTGGTTGAAGGTATTGTAGCCATGCCGACACAGCTGTTCTACAGTGTCACAATTCCTGTAACCTTATGGTTCATCAGCAAAAACAAGAAACAGAAAGGCAAGACTGTATTCATCGATGCAAGAAAGATGGGCCATATGGTTGACCGAAAACACCGTGATTTCACCGATGAAGATATTCAGAAGATTGCAGATACATTCGAAGCATTCCAGCAAGGAATACTTGAAGATGTTAAAGGCTTCTGCTCTGTTGCCACATTACAGGATATTGCAAAACAGGACTATATCCTAACTCCGGGAAGATATGTTGGGATCGAAGAACAGGAAGATGACGGAGAACCATTCGAAGAGAAAATGGCTAGACTGACATCAGAATTATCCGAGATGTTTAAAAAATCGCATGAGCTTGAAGATGAAATCAGGAAGAAGTTAGGAGCAATCGGATATGAAGTATAGCCTTGATAACATTTGTACGTTTGGCAAAGATAAAATCAATGTTTCATCTCTAACTCTTGAAAACTATATTTCGACGGAAAACATGCTTCCAAACAAAGCAGGAGTTACTGTTGCGTCTACATTACCTACAGTAACTCAAACTCAGAGATACGTTAGAGGAGATGTATTGGTTTCGAATATACGTCCCTATTTCAAGAAAATATGGTTTGCAGATAAAGATGGTGGTTGTTCAAATGATGTATTAGTTTTCAAAAGCAAGGAAAACATTGATAAGAGATATTTGTACTATGTCCTTGCAAATGATGAATTCTTTAATTACTCAATGGCTACGTCAAAAGGAACAAAAATGCCACGAGGCGATAAAATATCTATCATGGCATATGAAATTGAAGAGTTTGACATAGAAACGCAGCAAAAGATTGGCTCATTGCTTAGCAGTATCGACGAAAAGATTGCCTTAAATGAACAGATAAACAAGAATTTAGAGCAGCAAGCCGATGCACTATATCAAGCATTTTTCTCCCCTAAATCTGGTGCCGAAGGCAAGATAGTGACACTTGATGAATATTGCTCAATTTTCACAGGAAAGAAGAATGCAAATGCTTCCGTTGAAGGCGGAAAATATAAGTTTTTTACCTGCGCCCCTGATGCGCTACAAATAAACAGCTATATTTATGATGGCAATGCAATCATAGTTTCAGGCAATGGTGCTTATACTGGCAGAACACGTTTCTATAGTGGTAGGTTTGATCTTTATCAGAGAACCTACGCCTGTACATTACACGATGCCATTAATCCGGACTATATATTCCCACTCTATTGGTTCGTCAAACTAGAACTAAGCAAGAAAATTATGGGAGGTACACGCGGGTCAGCAATACCGTACATCGTTATGAACGATTTAGCAAAGTTTGAATTCTCCTACAACGAAGAAATATTTACAACTTATATGCCTGTTTTCAAATGCCTAACTGAAGAAATCCAGGCTAATGAATTTGAGAATGAGCGACTTGCTGAGATGCGTGATTCTTTGATACCTCAACTACTATCAGGGCAATTGGACGTATCCACATTAAATCTTTAAGCCGCTAAATTCTTGTTTAACATACTAATAACTCTTACGGATGGAGGGAGTTATCCAAAGAAACATCCATCCCCAGTTCGTTCTCTGGAATCACATATGAAGGAGAACGAAAATGAAGAAAGAGATTATCACAGAGGTATTACAGCGAATGCTGCCATATCTCAATAACCAACAGCTGGATCAACTTAAATCAACGGTTGATTCGGTCCTGACAAAGTATGAAATTGCTGATGATTCTATCATTCAATCGAGTGAGGAATTGGTTAGTAAATTCATAGAAGCTAAGCGTATCGAAGGCTGTTCGGAGAAGACTTTGAACTACTACCGGAAAACGATAATTGATATGTTGTCCAGTATCGAAAAAGAAGCGATGCACATTACGACGGAGGATTTAAGAAAGTACTTAACAGACTATCAGGAAAAGAAAAAGATCAGCAAGGTTACAGTAGATAACATTAGAAGGATTCTTTCCAGTTTCTTCTCCTGGCTTGAGGATGAAGACTATATTTTGAAAAGTCCAGTAAGAAGAATCCACAAGGTTAAGACAACTTCAACTGTAAAGGAAACCTATACAGATGAAGCGTTGGAACAGATGAGGGATAGTTGCGCAGAGCTTAGAGATCTGGCGATGATTGATATGCTTGCTTCTACTGGAATGCGCGTTGGAGAGCTGGTTCTTCTGAACAGAAACGACATCAACTTTAACGAAAGAGAATGTGTGGTTCTGGGCAAAGGAAACAAACAAAGAATCGTGTATTTCGATGCTAGGACGAAGATCCATCTTCAAAACTACCTCGAAAGCCGTGCAGATACTGACGAAGCATTATTTGTAACACTTAAATCACCGCATACAAGATTAACTATTGGTGGAGTGGAAGTAAGGATTAGAGGACTTGGTAAGAGTCTCGGGATGGATAAGGTGCATCCGCATAAATTCAGACGAACATTAGCAACGGTAGCTATTGATAAGGGAATGCCAATTGAGCAATTACAGCAGTTGCTAGGCCATAAAAGGATTGATACAACATTACAATATGCAATGGTTAAACAGAGCAATGTGAAAAATGCTCATAGGAAATATATCGGATAGAGAGGTAAAGTTATGAAGTGGAAAACATGTACAATAGCCGATATTGGAACGGTTGTGGGTGGGGCTACTCCGTCCACCAAGAAAATTGAGAATTATGAAAATGGTAATATTGCTTGGGTTACTCCGAAGGATCTTGCTGGTTTTTCCGGAAGATTTATTTCTCATGGCGAAAGAAACATTACTGAAATCGGTTTAAAATCATGCTCCACTCAAATGATGCCTAAACATTCCGTATTGTTCTCTTCAAGAGCTCCGATAGGTTATGTTGCGATAGCTAATAACGAATTATGCACCAACCAGGGATTTAAGAGTGTAGTCCCTAATGAGAATACTGACTATATGTTTCTATACTATCTGCTCAGATATAACAAAGAAAAGATTGAGAATATGGGATCAGGGACAACGTTCAAAGAAGTTTCTGGCAATACCATGCGAGGAATAGAAGTGACAGTACCTGAGAGTATTGAGGATCAAAAAAAGATTGCTTCAATCTTATCCACCATAGATGACAAAATTGAAAGGAATGAGGCGATAAACAAGAATTTATCGGCTTAGAGATTCAGCGCAGAGACGTCTAATTCGCCCGACAAAAGCTTTGGCAACAGAGTGTCTCGCAGTAATGAAAGTTTTGCATTCTCTGCTTGATTTGCCCATATAGACTCAAAGAGCGGTGTAACCACACTTGTAAATGAAATCATTTCTTCTTTTGTGGGTATTATGATCTCTGTCTTTCGAAAGTCAGGAACCGTAAGTTGTTGTTGGGTGGTGCCAGTACCATGGATATGGATGTTCTTTAGCCAAAGATATAGGTACTTGGCAGATGTTATATCCTTATTGGGAATAAGGGTAACGAGTCGGACGATAGGGGTATATGGGATATGACGCAAGCAAACAAAACCGATAGTTCCTCTTGCAGAGACGGTGATGCTTTCATCCTTGATTTTATACCCACTAGTATAGCCATACAGGCCTTCATCACTTATGCCATTTGAGTACACAGGGTATGGACAACTATCAGTTTGAATTGGAGAAACGGTATCAGGCTTGTCACCACCAGCACCCATCTGAGATACATCACCAAGGGTTGTTATTTGCCACCCATTCGGCAGCGTCTCAAGTGATAAGAATTGGTTTTTAAAGATTGTCTGAACTTGCTGCTCTAAATTCTTGTTTGTAGTAATAAATCAGTTGATGATTAGTTAGAAAGGAAGTGTGTAATATATGCCAGCTAGTTACACAGAAGCAGATTACGAGAACTCCGTAATCCAATTGTTCCAAGAAATGGACTATCAGTATGTGTATGGTCCAAATATCGAAAGAGACTTTCGAAGCCCTCTTTATGATGAAGTTTTGGAAGAGTATTTGGTTCGCCTTAATAAAACTCTTCCAGATAATGCAATCAAAGATGCTCTACATAAGCTTAGGAATTTTGAAAACGGTACTTTAGCACAGAAGAATGAAGTGTTTATGGATTATCTCCAAAACGGTGTACCTGTTCGTTTCTTTGCAAATGGCGAAGAGAGATCTTCTATTGCATACCTTGTTGACTATAAGCATCCTGAGAATAACTCGTTCATTGTTGCGAACCAGTGGACATTTATAGAAAACAGCAACAAGAGACCGGATGTCATATTGTTCCTAAACGGATTGCCGGTTGTTCTTATAGAATTAAAATCACCGTCCAGAGAAGAGACCGATGCTTCAGAAGCATATCTTCAGCTAAGAAACTATATGCTGGAGATTCCTTCCATGTTTATTTACAATGCAATCTGCGTTATGAGCGATCACCTAACAAGTAAGGCTGGCACTATTACTTCTGGTGAAGATCGCTTCATGGAATGGAAAACCAAAGACGGCAGTTATGAGAATACACAGTATGCTCAGTTTGATACTTTCTTTGAAGGAATGTTCCAGAAAGAAAGACTATTGGATATCATAAAGAATTTCATCTGTTTTTCGAACGATGGAATTAGCAAGATTAAGATCCTAGCTGGCTATCATCAGTACTTTGCTGTCAAGAAAGCAATTGAATCTACTAAAAAAGCCACCGTTACAGATGGCAAAGGCGGCGTTTTCTGGCATACCCAGGGCAGCGGTAAATCTCTGTCTATGGTTTTCTATGCTCATTTGCTGCAGGAAGCATTGGACAGTCCGACTATAGTGGTTCTTACAGATAGAAATGACCTTGATGATCAGTTGTACGGACAGTTTCAGAAATGTAAAGAGTTCCTGAGACAGACGCCTGTACAGGCAGAAAGTAGAGAAAATCTCAAGAAGCTTATCAGCGAACGCAAGGCAAACGGCATCATATTCACTACGATGCAGAAGTTTGAGGAATCTCATGAGCCGTTGTCAGAACGTCGGAACCTGATCGTTATGGCTGACGAAGCCCATAGAGGACAATATGGATTAACTGAACGAATCAAATTCACAAAGAATGAAGCTGGTGAAGAAATTGCCAAAAGAGTAATCGGTACAGCAAGGATTATTCGTAACAGCTTGCCTAATGCGACATATATCGGTTTCACTGGTACGCCGATTTCCAAAGAGGATAGGAATACCCGTGAGGTGTTCGGTGATTATATCGACATCTATGATATGACCCAGGCGGTCGAAGACGGTGCAACAAGACCTGTCTATTACGAAAGCCGTGTCGTAAAGCTCAAACTTGACGAAACGACGCTGAGATTGATCGATACTGAATATGAAATTATGGCTAACAATGCCGATCCAGATGTCATAGAAAAGAGCAAACGAGAACTCGGGCAGATGGAGGCTGTTCTAGGCAATGAGAATACTATCAATTCTCTGGTGAACGATATCCTGGATCATTATGAGAATTATAGAGAAGATCTGCTGACAGGTAAGGCTATGATCGTAGCCTATTCCAGACCAATTGCTATGAAAATCTATAACAGGATACTCGAATTGAGACCGGCATGGACTGAAAAAGTCGGCGTTGTGATGACTGGCAGCAACAAAGATCCGGAAGAATGGCACGAGATCATAGGAAACAAAGCACATAAAGAAGAAATGGCTGTTAAGTTCAAGGATAATAACAGTCCATTTAAGATTGCCATCGTTGTCGATATGTGGTTAACGGGGTTTGATGTGCCGTCTCTTGCAACTATGTATGTATATAAACCGATGTCCGGACACAACCTGATGCAGGCAATTGCCAGGGTAAACAGGGTATTCCGTGATAAGGAAGGCGGTTTGGTTGTTGATTATGTAGGTATAGCATCCGCATTAAAGCAGGCGATGAATGACTATACCGTCAGGGATAAGAAAAACTATGGCGATACTGATATTGCCAAAGTTGCTTATCCGAAGTTCCAGGAAAAGATGTCTGTATGCCGTGATCTGTTCTATGGTTATGACTATTCCAAATTCATGACAGGAACGGATCTTGAAAGAGCTAAGTGCATCAGTGGTGCGGTTAACTTCATTGTGGATGTCAGGAAAGATGTTCAGAAAGAAGCGTTCTTAAAAGAATCGTATTTGCTGAAACAGGCACTCTCGCTCTGCTCTTCCCTGGTTGGCGAAGATGAAAGATTTGAAGCAGCATTCTTCGAATCGGTTCGAGTATTGGTAAATCGTCTCGGTGATCAAGGCCACGGGAAGAAGATTTCCCTTCCGGAAATGAACGCGAGGATCAATGAGCTCCTTAAGCAAAGCATTAAGAGTGATGGGGTGATCAATCTGTTCTCTGATGTCCACGAGGAATTTTCTCTGTTTGATCCTAAGTTCCTTGAAGAGATAGCCAAGATGAAGGAAAAGAATCTGGCACTTGAGCTGTTAAAGAAACTGATTGCAGAGCAAGTTCAGCTTTACAGAAGAACAAACGTGGTCAAGTCAGAGAAATTCAGCGAGATCATTCAAAGGACCATGAATTCTTATCTCAACGGTATGCTTACCAATGAGGAAGTCATTCAGGAATTGCTGAGTTTGGCTAAACAGATATCTGATGCAAAAAAAGAAGGACAGCAGCTTGGTTTAACCGCAGATGAGCTTGCTTTCTATGACGCTTTGACTAAGCCGGAAGCAATCAAAGATTTCTATGAAAACGATGAATTGATTGCCATTACAAAGGAACTTGCAGATGCCTTGCGTAAGAATCAGACAATTGACTGGCAGAAGCGTGAATCAGCCAGATCTAAGATGAGGATGATTATTAAGAGACTTCTCAAAAAACACAAATATCCACCTGAAGGTATGGAAGACGCAGTGAAGACCGTCATGATTCAGTGTGAACTGTGGACTGATAATGTCATGGAGGCATGGTAATTATCCGAGATTGGAGAACTATATAAGCCATGAAGACTATAGCACTAAGATTTGCCGAAAATTTTGCTCCTGAAGGAGGAACAATAAAAGCCCACGAAGTAGTTATTAAAGAAAAGGGCTATGTTTGGTATGGCAAAATGGGAACTGCAATAGGAAAAGATAAGGCTGAGATTATCATGAAATTGAATGATCCTAAGATACTGCTTATTCAAAGTGGAAAATTAGGGAGATACTGGGCTCATATAAAGGATATTCAAAGAGAATGCCCTGAACCAGAAGCGATACCTGTATACTATCGTAACGATCAGGATAATTTCAAAACGTGGTTTAAAGTGACCAGTTTTGAAAAAGCGCCAAGTAATATTATGTCCCAATGCAAAGTTGTATCTTCCGGCGCAGAGTTAGGGCATGCATCTCATTACAGTATGAGCCCATATTTCTTTATAGAGGCTCCAGATAATGAATAGAGATAGCGGAGGAATATACAATATGACGAAATCATATGATGGAAAAGCAAATCTATTTGAAGATTATTTAAGAGTGAATCTTGATTCTGCAAGACAGGGTGAGCAGGCAGGAATCATAAAGAGAAATGAGTTCTTGGAAAAATATCCGTTAGAGAGAATAAAAGAATTAACTCCTGAGGAATACTGCTTAGGAACGGATAATTCTAAAGAAAGCCTTAGTTATCTAATGGAATTCGGAAAAATTGGTTTTGGTATCGGTGGTGGCAGTGCAAGAAAACATGGCGTTTATTTCAGCAAGAAAGAAAACTGCTATATGAATGGATCAACCGCTATCGAAGACATAGAAGAATTTTGGCCGAGATTCAAGGAATCTTTATATAATTTTATAGTTAAATCGGGAAGCAATGAAGAACCATTGGTATTGGAAGATTACCCTTTGTTGCAAGGGATGGCGATGGTTTTAACAAAATACCTATCTATGTATTTTCCTGAGAAGTATATATCAATCGGCTCTTTTGCTGTTCTGAAAGAACTGATGGATCACTTTGGATATCCATACGAAGACGGCATGCGTTGCCATCAGCTAAACGGTCTATTCAGCAAGAACATTCGCAAAGACTATGAAGATCTGAAATTCGAAGATGGTTGGGTTATCGGAAACGTCGCCTGGAATTTCATGGATGGAGAAGAAAAAAAACATCATGAAGGCGGCGTAAAAACAAATAAGGAATCCGGACTTGGTGATGAAGATGTAAATGAAACCCACTACTGGATTTATAGCCCAGGCACAAACGCATCAAAATGGGATGATTTCTCAAATGAAGGTGTTATGGGAATCGGTTGGGAAGAACTAGGCGATCTTTCCGCTTTCAACAGTAGGAAAGAAATGCAAGATAAAATGAAGGATATCTGGGGATCGGACAAATCCTATAAGATGGACTCATTAGCAACATGGCAGTTTGCCAATGATATAAAGGTCGGGGATGTCATATATGCAAAAAAGGGCATGTATAAAGTTGTTGGCAGAGGCGTTGTTACATCAGACTATTTCTATAACGAAGATGTTCCAGAAGGCGAGTACAGGCATTACAGAAAAGTTGATTGGAAAGACATTGGAGAATGGCCTCACCCAGGTCAGGCTGTAATGAAAACCCTCACCGATATAACTTCATATACTGATTATGTCCAAAAGCTGGAAGCTCTATTTATCGACGATGATGATGAGGTTGAACTGGTTGAAGAAGCAGAAAAAACATGGCCGGTCTACAGCAAGACTAAATTCCTTGAAGAAGTCTATATGGATGAAGACACATACAATACTCTTACTGGCTTAATTGATACTAAAAAGAACGTGATCCTTCAAGGCGCACCGGGTGTCGGTAAAACGTATGCAGCTAATCGCCTTGCATATTCGATAATGGGCGAAAAGAACAAGGATCGTGTCATGATGGTCCAATTCCATCAGAGCTATTCTTATGAAGATTTTATCGAGGGTTTCAGACCGGCAAGTGAAGGAAGTGGCTTCGAAATCAAGAAAGGTTCATTCTATAACTTTTGTAAAAAGGCAGCAGATGATCTGGAAAACAAATATTTCTTCATTATTGATGAGATCAATAGGGGCAATCTAAGCAAGATATTCGGTGAATTGTTTATGCTTATCGAGAAGGATAAACGAGGCAATTCTCTTCAGTTGCTTTACTCTGATGAAAAATTCTTTGTACCACAAAACGTTTATATCATCGGAATGATGAATACAGCAGATCGCAGCTTAGCAATGCTGGATTATGCCCTCAGGAGAAGATTTGCTTTCTTTGAAATAAAACCTGCATTCGATCAGGCAAGGTTTATCGAATACAGGATGGGGTTAGATAATGCAAAATTTAATAGTCTCATAGAGTGCGTCAAGAAACTCAATGAAAAGATAAAGGAAGATCCTTCTCTCGGAGAAGGCTTCTGCATCGGACACAGCTATTTCTGTGATCTCAAGGATGTAAACGATGCAATATTAAACGGTATTGTTGAATACGAACTTGTTCCGCTGCTCAAAGAGTACTGGTTCGACGATCAGACAATGGTTAGGGACTGGACTGAAAAACTAAGGAGTTCTATTAAGTGATTTTAGTTAAGAACATTTACTACATGCTTTCATATGCGTTTCAGGTACTGAAAGACCAAGGGATTCGAGAAGTGGATATCGAGTCTTTTGATAATGTTCAAAAACTGTGCGCCGAAATTCTTATTAAGAGCGTAAATATTCAGATAAAACGTGGCCTTAACAGGGACTATATTCCGAACAATGAGGCCTTATCATCGGTACGAGGTAAAATCAATGTCTCAGATTCTATTAAGACACAGACCGTAATCAAAAGGCAGTTGGTTTGTTCCTATGATGAGTTTTCTGTAGATACAAAGCTGAATCAGATTGTAAAAAGTACCTTGGAGTTACTGCTCAGATCTGATATTGGATTATCTCAAAAGAAAGAAATAAAAAAGCTGCTGGTCTACTTTGAACCGGTAAGTGTTGTTAGTCCGTACGATATTGACTGGAATTATCACTACAACAGAAATAACCAGTCGTATCAGATGATTATCGCCATTTGCAATCTTGTAGTTAAAGGATTGCTGCAAACACAGTCAGATGGATCTGTGCGACTATCCAATTATCTTGATGAGCAGCGAATGAGCCGACTGTATGAAAAGTTCATACTTGAGTATTACAGAAAGCATTATCCCGCCCTGTCAGCGAGTGCATCACAGATTCCTTGGCAGCTGGACAATGAAGTCGGTGAAATGCTTCCGATCATGAAAAGCGACATTACACTTCAGAAGGATGATGAAGTTTTAATCATTGACGCAAAATATTATTCTCAAAACACGCAGGTTCAGTTTGATAAGAATACCATTCATTCCGGAAATCTGTATCAGATCTTTACCTATGTCAAGAATAAAGAGTATGAATTGAAGGATCGTTATCACGCAGTTTCGGGAATGTTGTTATATGCAAAGACAGATGCTGAAATACAACCGGATGGAGAATATGTAATGAGCGGGAATAAGATTAGTGTAAAAACGCTGGATCTTAATACGGAGTTCGTCGAAATAGCAAATAGTTTAGATCTAATCGTGAAGGATCATTTTGATAATGTCAAAAAAGTGAGTTGAATATGATGAGATTATGCCTGGGCACACTGATCAATATCCTTTATTACAACCATAACAATGGAGTTAAGGTTCCTTCAGTATGCCTTGGCATAGGAAATGCTTACGGAACTGACATCAAAGATCTATATGATAGAAACTCCCTAGATAAAGTTAAATCCGGCAGAAATAACACTCCTCCTGAAATCGTTGATGCAGCCAAGACCATTACTCCGGATAGCTTAATTAATGGCATCAAAGAGTATGTTCTGCCTCTTATAAAAGAAAGCACAAAGGAAGCTATTATCCTTGAAATAAGGGATGTTCTTAAAGATGATGCAACTATAGATTGGAACACAACTCTTGGATTTAGTGGCTTTACCAAAGATAATATCTGCAATTCTACACATCTACATTTCGCTGATACATTGGCAGCTGTACTTCAATATGCTGTACTTGAAGTTAGAAACAATGAGTGCCAGGAAGCGATCAAAGAAACCGGGAAAGAATATGTCGAATCCTTTGTAGCCAATCCCGGAGAGATCGTCCTTGATCCGGAGGCAGTTGCCATTACTACACCGCTGTCGATCACCTCTTCCAAAGAGGCTTTTGAACGTACATTTACAGAGGTTGATTCACTGAATGTTATGGGGCCGGCAGCCAAGTCGTCCGCCCATATTTATTCTGTAGACATGTCCAATCAGAAGTTCCGCTTTAGGAGGATGCAGGAATACCTGTTTGAAAATATCGGCAGATATGTCATGTCCAGGTACAAAGTGAATCAGCTTGAATCAAATGGGAAAGCGGATACGATCGGTCTGTTTGCTTTAAGAGAGTTTCAGAACACCTATAAGGAAAAGTCTGACAATGTACTTGGAGAGATGCTGCTGTATATCTTCATGGAACAGGTTCTTGGTGCTCCAAAGATCATGAGCAAAATCGAGTTAAACAGATTGAACGGAACCATCAGTAAGAGCGACGGAATTCACCTGTATTCCGGTACCTTTGCCGGACAGCCTTTTAATCAGATCGTGTACGGTGCAGCCAATCTCGAAGAAGATCTGTGTGCTGCCGCAGATAGGGCTTTTTCAAGAATCCTTGAAATCGAAGACAATCGAAACAATGAATTGAGGGTTGTTGAAAACACCATCTATAACAATGTGTATGATAAGGAAACGACCGAATATGTCAAAAGCCTGATTATCCCGAAGAAAGGGCACAAGCCTTCTAACGACATGGCGTTCGGAATGTTCCTCGGATACTCCATGGATCTTTCAGAAGCCAATCCTCTTACATACAGAGACGATGCCATGATGAAAATGAAATCCGATATCGCTATGCTGAAGGATCACATAAGAAATAAGATCATTTCCGAAAGGCTGAATGGCTATGATTTCTATATCTATGTCATTCCATTTAATGATGCTACAGGAGAGAAAATAAAGCTGATCGATGAGATGCTGAATGATGGAGGTATGTGATGTACGCTCCACGAAATGAGACTCTTGCCGAATCGATCTATAAGGATATCGATGAAAATGAATATTTGCTGGAGCTTTATGATTCTCTGCTGCATAACTATTCCTGCCATCTTTTGCATGTGAATGAAGCAGATGATCCTGTGGATGTGGAAGATGCACTCAGATTTGCGGATATTCTTTCCAAGTCGACATATCCCGGCAAAAGTGATCAGCATAAAGTCTGGGGTCAGGAAATCGCCATCCTTCTTCAGATCCTTTATCCCGATGACCCGGTCGTAAAGTATTATCTCGGTTCTGTCCTGTCTTCGGCCGGCAATTACCGAGGGCTTCAGTCGGATATCATGAAGGGCTTTGAAATCGTAGATGTCATGGACGGCATCTATTACAGCTATGACAAATCTCAGATGCTGATTCCGGGAAATGATGACCGATACTTTTTCCATGATCAGAAAGCCGTATACAAAGAAATGGACGGGAAACTATTCAGTTATTCCGGCCCAACATCTATGGGAAAATCTTTTGTTGCCCAGACATATATCATCCAGCAGATCGAAAACGGAGCACAGAGAAACTTCGCTATTCTTGTTCCGACAAAAGCCCTGATCAATGAGGTCCGAGGAAACCTGATCGAAGCTCTCAAGGACAAACTCAGAGAAACCAATTATAGAATCGTAACGAATTCCGGAGATATCGCTTTAAAGCAGTCTCATTATTTCGTGTTTGTAATGACTCCGGAAAGAATGAACTATATGCTTACCGAAAGACAGGATATCAATCTGAGCTTCCTGTTTGTTGACGAGGCACATAAGATCTCCGAAAAAAGCGGAAGAGCTGCTTATTACTGGAAGATCCTTGAACAGTTAGCCAGAAGAGGCAGTTTCCCTACTGTTATCTTTGCCTCGCCGAACACGCCGAATCCGGAACTGTATTTTGACCTGGTCCCGGAGGAATACAGAAAGAATGTCAAGCAGATAGCGTCGAAGTATTCCCCGGTCTGTCAGTTTAAATACTTCATCGATATGGTCGAGCGAAAAATGTTCTATTACGATGAACATGTTTCCGATTATTTCGAAGTTGGATCTATTCACAGAATCCATTCTCTGCCGGATATTATTACCAGGATTGCCGGTAACAGCCAGAGCATTATCTACTGCAGTTCCAGACAGCAGGTCATTGACAGCGCTGTGGATTTTTCCAGGCGAATGCAAAAAAGCACAAACGATAAGCTGCGAAAACTCTCTGATGAGATTAAAAGAGAAGTCCATGATGATTGTTTTCTGGCGGAGCTTGTGGAGAAAGGCGTAGCCTATCATGTAGGATATCTGCCCGCCAATATACGTTTGAAGATCGAAAAGAATTTCGAGGAAGGAAACCTAAGAACGATCTTCTGCACCAGCACATTGATCGAAGGTGTTAATCTTCCTGCGGACAACCTGTTCATTACAAGCTACAAAAACGGCTTAAGTGACATGAACGAGGTCCAGTTTAGAAACCTTGTTGGTCGTGTCGGCAGAATCAAATACAACCTCTACGGAAATGTATTCTTTGTGCGCAGCAACCCAAAGCATGAGCGGAAGAAATATGTAGAGCTCATGGAAAAAGAGATTCCTAATCAGGTTCTGGCAACCGATCTTCCGAAAGTCAAAAGAAGCATGAAGAAGATGGTTGAGGATCTCTCCAACGGTGATACCAGGCTTTCCAGCATTATGGATGATAAGCATGTGTCCAGAGAGGAATACGATGCCGTCAGGAAATTCTCATTGATCCTTGCCAGGGATATCGCCAGCGATACAGAGTCACCGCTTGTTAAGGAAACAAGCAAATATATGTCGGATGTCCAGCTGGAACAGATCAGAAATAAATATCCGCTGGAGAAAACAAATGATGACATCACCTTGTCTTACGATCAGGCGGCAAATCTGAAAAAGATGATCCGATCCGACCGCTGGATGAAGGGTTATCCCGAGCTTGGAGACAACGATAATGTCAACTTCGATGAAGTTGTTGCCTTCCTTGCTGCTTTACGAGATGCTTTCCTGTGGGATGATTATGAGAAAACCATGATGGAGAAGGAAGGAATCGATAACAGGGATTCTCTTCTCCGCTGGTATGCGACGATACTGCTTCGCTGGATCAGAGGTTTCGGACTGAAGCAGATCATAGAATCTTCGCTGACATATAAGGCTGCTCATCCTTACACCGGCGTCTTCAGCGGAAGAGTGCACATTGCTGATTTCTATGATAAGAGTGATAAACATCACAGAAACTATGTGATTGCTGAGACGATGTGGGTCATAGAAAACATTGTCCTTTACAATATTGCCAGTTATTTCAGGAAATATTCCCTGGAATACAAGGAATACCATAAGGTCGATCATTTCGACAATGACTGGTATGAGTTCGTTGAATACGGTACTACAAACAAGACGACAATTTTCCTCCAGCAGCTGGGTTTCTCCAGGGAAGCATCAACATATATCATGCGGACATCCAACAGAAGAAAGTATCTTCTGGAAGATGATCCAGACAACATCAGAATCAGGAAAAGTATTCTGGAATGTGATGATTCCGGCGTTGTAACTGAGGCGGAAGACATTCAGTTCAACGCTCCCGAATACTTCACCGACGACTGAAACGATACAATAGAATACGACATTATATAGCGTCCATTCAGATCCTTACAGGGTTTGGATGGGCGCTTTTTTCTTTGGCAGAAAATTGGCAGAAACCGAGCAGATTCGGGCCATATTTTCTGCTTTTTGTTTTTTCTAAGATGAAAGTGTCAGGGATAGATAGTTTGTAATTAACGTTTCTCAGAAAAACGGATATATCTATCCAGAACAAAGATCTCGAAGTCTTGAGATGGCCATAAAGACGGAAGGGATACATACGAAGTACCGATTGCATAAAGCAGTCAATACGCTTCGATGTGCTCTGCCGTGATTTGCTGTGCCTTTCAGACACTTTCCCGGACCGGAGCATGTCAAAAGTGTTCCGGTCTTTCTTTGTATCCGTCCGTCTGGTCTCAAGCGGAAAGGACGGATATGCAGATCATACGACCGCCGTAGCCACTGCGTTTTGAAGCAAACAACTTTCAAAACACAGGAGGTTACGAAATTGAAAATCAAATATTTAAAAGCGTGTCAGGCAGATGGTCTGACAAAAGAACAGATCAAAGAAATCGACAGGATCTTTGACGCCGATAAGAAACGCCGGAAACGTGACCGAGACGAAAGACGGGAACTCGGTATCACTCTGATCAGCTTAGACAGTCTTAGGAATAACGATCCGAGAAGCGAGAACATGCAGATCGCCGATCCGAGAGCCAACGTCGAGGAACAGGTCTTCCATCAGATAGCAATGGATTATCTCTGGGAATGTCTGGATCAGATGAGTGATTTCGACAGAAACCTGCTCCTTGAATACTACGAAGGAACTTACGGCGTCGAAACCGAGCTTGCTGAGAAGTACGGATGGGAAAGAACGAAGCTTCATCGTCACCGCATCAAGCTGGAAAACGAGCTCAGGAAAAAATTTCACAAAAAATTTGGCTGAAAAAGTGCACAACTTCGGCACTTTCCGTCCCCTCCGTATAAGTGAGGGGGAAAGAGAGCGAAAAGCTCTCAGCCCGATGTTCTTTGACAACTGAATAGCAGCATACCTATTACATTCCATCTTCGGAAAGCGACAGGCTGACCGCCGCCATGACTCCCGCAAGGGACGAGCGATCTACGGTGCAGCAGAACCGGTGTTGTGGTGACGCCGGATCGCAGTGACCCGGGGATGGCGATAATGATACACCCAGCGGTGGGCCGGCACGAGAGACGGGTTGGTGAGATTCCAGTGATGCGTTACCGAACGCAGGTAAGTATGTTCCCAGTCAGACCAGGGGGACGGGGTCGAATATGGTCGAAAGCAAGAACGCTTAAATCAAAACAGTCGTAATTGACTGTGAATACGATGCAGGCGAGCTGTCAAAGGTTCGCCTGTATAAATTTGCGGTCAATGCACAAAGAAACATAAGGAGGTGGTTCCGTGGCCGAAAAGAAGAAATACAAGGTGATTCAGCGGATCGAGAAGACAGTGACAACGACTGTCGAGATCATCGAGGACAACGATCTGGTGATTCCCCCGATGATCAAGGGATATGACTATTCGATGATGATGACGCTGTGTCCAAGATGCGCTCATGAATACTACGATCTTTCTGATCATATTATCAGAAGAGTGAATCCGTACCAGCTGTACAAGGATACCTGCAATAAATGTCATGTCAGAAACGGATGGGACTATTTCATATACAGCAGATTGGAGGATGATGAGTATGACGACTGAGCAGCTGCTTAAATTGAAAAGCACAGATCCAAGGACGGTTGACAAAAGTACTCTGGTTCAAAGATCGGATGTCAAAGCCAGATCCAGAGGCAGCAAACAGGAACGAATCATGGATTATATCGACCAGATTAAAAATCCGTATTGTTACCTGGACGGGAAAACGGTAGTCAAGATCAGTTTTGCGGATACCGACAGAACGATCGAAGACTGTTTCCATGCATACTTCAGAGGAGTATGAGGTATTGAAAAAGAGGCTCAAAAAGTGTATATTCTTATTGGGCTAAACAAGATATGGGACTAAGCGACAGGAACACTGTGGCTTGTTTTTGTTCTTAGGGCAAATTCAATCCTTCGGGTCTTCTGAATTCACAGACGGAAGAAACGGAGGATTTTATTTATGTCTGAAAAAGTATTCAGGACAGCCATATACTGCAGGCTGTCCAAAGAAGACGGCGACAAGGTGGAAAGTAACTCCATCGGTTCGCAAAGGTCCATGTGCGAAGAATACATCAAGAAGCATAAGGATCTTGAACATGTCGCCACATTTGTTGATGACGGCTATTCCGGCACAAACTTTGAAAGACCGGATTTCCAGAAGATGATGAAACTGGCCGAAACCGGCAAGATCGACTGCATCGTCTGTAAAGATCTTTCGAGAACCTCAAGGAACTACATCGAGGGAGGAAGACTCTTGCAGCAGACACTGCCGAGACTTGGCATAAGATTCATCGCCATCAATGACCAGTATGATTCCTTCAACGGGAATCCGCAGTCGGATTCATTCATCATCCCGTTCAAGAACCTGATCAATGATACTTATGCAAAGGATATTAGCGTCAAGATCAGGACGAATCTGGATATGAAGAGGAAGAAAGGCGATTATGTCGGAGCGTATACTCCGTATGGATACGTTAAAGATCCGGAGAATCACAATCACCTGATCGTGGATGATTACGCTGCCGATATCGTGACGCAGATCTTCTCCATGTATAAGGACGGATTAAGTATCTGCAGGATCACCGACAGGCTCAATGAACTGGGGATACTCTCCCCGATGGAGTACAAGAGATCCTGTGGGATCAATTACGATACGGTGTTCCGTACCAGCGAAACGGCAAAGTGGTCATATAACGCAGTACACAGGGTTCTTACCAATGAAATGTATATGGGCATGATGGTCCAGGGGAAGCAATCTACTCCCAATTACAAAGTCCATGAACTGAAAGATATCGACGAAAGCGACTGGATCAGAGTGGAGAACACCCATGAGGCGATCATTTCCTATGATGATTTCATGGCTGTGAAAACCATGCTGGGAAGGGACATGAGATCTTCTGCAGATGATTCCAACGCCAATGTATTCTCGGGTTTTGTATTCTGCGGTGACTGCGGGCAGCCGATGATCCGCAAAGTGGTTCCGGCAGGCAAGAAAAAGTATTACTACTATGTCTGCTCTTCCAACAAGAGAAAAGAAGGCTGCAGCACCCACAGCATCAGCGTTAAGGAGCTGGAGAACACCGTGTTCAATGCAGTCAAAGATTATGTGACCCATGTTCTGGATCTCGAGGATGCCATTGCATATATCAACAACCTTCCGAGTGCTGACAGGACTGTCTTCAACTATGAAGCCCAGATCACAAAGATCGAGGAAGAGATCGAACGATTCAAGAAAATGAAGCTGCGCCTGTATGAAGACCTTTCAGACGGTGTCATCAACAAGAAGGAATACATGGATTTCCGCAATCAGTACACCAGGCTGATCGAAGACAGAGAATCGGCTCTGGACAGAGTGAGGAAAGAAAGCAGAGACTGCAAAGCAGCCGGGAATGGTGAAAGAGCCTGGGTTGCCGTATTCAGGGAATATGAGAATATCGATGAGATCAACAGAAGAGTTCTGATGTCCCTGGTAGACAGGATCTGCATCTATGAAGATCACAGAGTGGAAGTCTTCTTCCGCTACAGGGATGAATTCCTTGCAGCACTGGAATACCTGAACAGTTTCAATACTGTCCTGCCGGAAAGATATCAGATCCCTCAGATCATGATTGCTCAGAACCAGGCTGCATTAAGGGAGGCGATCTGATGGCCAGGAAAACAAGAAGAACAGATGAAAACGCTGTTACAGCACAGAAACCGCTTGAGATATTCCCCACAGCGATCTACGCCAGGCTTTCCGTTGAGAATTCTGGCAAGGATGACAACGGGGCAGCACTGGCTACCCAGATCGAGATATGCAAGGAATACATCAAGGAAAGACCATACCTGAATCTGGTAAAGGTCTATCAGGATAACGGCTTTACCGGAACGACGATGAACCGTCCGGCATTCTCGGAAATGTGGGAGGATATCAAATCCGGACTGATCAAGGCCATCGTTGTCCGTGATCTCAGCAGATACAGCCGTAACTATATCGAGACAGGCACACACCTGGAAAAGATATTCCCGCAGTACGATGTCAGGTTCATATCCGTTAAGGAAGACTTCGATAACTTCACTGTAGATGGTACGGCTGAATCGCTGATGATACCGCTGCAGTCGCTGATCAACGACTTTTACTCCAGGGATATCTCCCGAAAGGTCGAAGCTGCGATCCATAACCAGATGGAGGAAGGAACCTTTGCCTGGAGGATGCTGCCGTATGGCTACAGATGGAACGAGGAGCATACCAATATCGTCCCTTATGAACCGGAAGCGAAGTTTGTCAGGAAGATCTTTCAGTGGAGGCTGGAGGGAAAATCAGTACTGAAGATCTCCGACCTTCTGGATGAAGAAGGAGCACCGTTTTACAGAGATGGGCTCTTCAGCAAGGAGGGTGTCTGGCAGCATGGCTCCCTTATGGGAATGCTGACCAATCCGGCTTATGTCGGTGACAGGGTCTATGGCAAAAGACACAGTGCGATCTACAAAGGAATCAAGCTGGAAAAGAAGCCGGAAGAGGAATGGTATGTCATACCGGATGCACATCCGGCGATCATTGACAGGGATACCTTCTATGCGGTCAAGGAACTGATCAAAAAGAATGCCGATATCCGTCAGGAAAGCATGAGGAGAACTCAGAAAGACCGAGAAAAACTGATCGATTTATTCGAGGGAAAGATATTCTGTGCCGACTGTGGAGCGAGGCTGTACTTCCACAGACACAGAATGGATTGCAAAACGCATTACTGGTATGCCGATTATGAATGCAGTACCTACGTTTCCAAGAAAAGAAGGAAGTGCTCTTATCACGGCATCCGTCAGAACGACCTTAATGAGAAGGTTCTGAATGCCATCAAGACGCAAGTGAAGGTTGCGATGGATTATGATGTCCTGCTGGCGAAGCTGAGAAATTCCGAGGCAGACAAGTCTGTCAGGGACCGGATCAACAGAAGCATTCTTTCCATCCAGCAGAGGATGAGAGGACTTCAGCAGAAGCGCACAAAGCTTTACGAAGATTATGTGGAAGGCATCCTGGATGAATCGGAATATGCCTTTGCCAAGAAGACATATGATGACCAGTACGATGTATTCAACCGTCAGCTGGATGAACTGGTCGTGAGAAGAAGCGAGTATCAAGAAGCACTGTCTTCCGATAACAAGTGGATCACTCTGATGAAAAGCATACGCAATACCAAGACGCTGACGCAGAAACTGGTGGATGCCTGTATTGAAAGAATTGAAGTTTACGATGACAAAAGCATCAGGCTGCTGATGAAATATCACGACATCTATGAGCTGACAGTAAAATACGCAGATGAGATCCAAAAGGAGGCGGAGAAAAATGGATAATATCAGGATCGCCATCTATATCCGTCTTTCCCTGGCGGATGAAGATACAGGCAGAAAGAAAGACGAATCCAACAGCATCGTCAACCAGAGAAGCCTGATCCACAGGTTTCTGGATAACCACAAGGAGCTGTCATTATATCCCAGAACAGAGTTCGTGGATGACGGCTTTACCGGAACCAATACCGACAGGCCTGCCTATCAGAATATGATAGAACAACTGAAAGCCGGCAAGTTTCAAGTACTTGTGACCAAGGATTTCTCAAGGGCTCACAGGGATTATCTTGAGATGGGAGAAATGATCGAGTATCTTCTGCCGTTTCTGGGTGTCCGTTATATCGCTATCAACGACGGTTATGACAGCAAAGACTATGTCGGAACGACCGGAGGCCTGGACGTTGTCATGAGAGCGATCGTCTATGATGCCTATTCAAAGGACATGTCGCTGAAGGAATCAACAGCTAAAAGGCTTGGGCAGAAAAAAGGAAGACGTGTCGCCGGCTATCCGGCATACGGATATATCAGAGATCCGAAGAACATCGGGATGGATATCTTAGATCCCGAAGCTGCCCAGGTCGTCAGAAGAGCCTTTGATCTGGTGTTGTCCGGGGTCAGGATGACGGATATTGCAAGAGTGTTCAATGCGGAAGGCATTCCTACACCGTCTGAGTACTTCAGATTAAAGAATCCTGGCACAAGGAAGTATGGATACACTTCTGACAAGCACGCCTGGTCAGTTAATACGATCAGGCAGATACTGGAAAGATATGTTTATACCGGTGCCTCTGTGGGCGGCGTCCGAAAACAGCTCGGTCCATGTATCAAATCTACCGTTTCACAAAAGAAGGATGATTGGATCATTGTCCCGGATATGCACGAAGCCATCATCACCGTCGATGAATGGGAAAAGGTTCAAAGCATCATTAAATCCGGAGCAGAGAGACCTTATGTCAAGGAATTGTATCCGTTGAAATCACTGGTGTTCTGCGGCAACTGCGGAAGGCACATGATAAAGTATAAGACATCAAATAGGTTCAACTGCCGACATGGTGCATCGGTCGACGGGAGCCCGTGCCAGCATGTCAGATCGATGAAAATACCTGAGCTGAATATACTGGTCTATGATGCCATCAGGGATTATATGGGTCTTCTTGACAGTAAGAAGAAAGAATCAGCCATCTCCCGAAAAGAGAAAAGCACAGCGATCCGAAACAAGGTTTTGTCTTCTGCCCAGATGCAGGAAAGTATCGAAAAGCTGAAGAAAGACAAGCTGAAGCACTATGAAAAGTACAGTTCCGGTAATCTTTCAAAGGAGGGTTATTTAAGGAAAAAGAAAGCCATTGACGATGAGATCGCTGCTCTGGAAAAAGAGATATCTGACGCAAGGATTCACATCATGAAAATGGAAGAAGATTCCCAGGAAGTGACCTCAGAATTGGAAGCTATCTGCAAACTCTATAAAGATGAGCAGGAGCTGACATATGAGATGGCTAACGCATTTGTGGATAAAATCATTATCAATGTCGGAGGAGAAGTAGAGATCGCCTGGAGATTCAAAGACATCTTCACGCAGCAATAATTGAATCGAAATGAAAAGCGCTCTGTGGGTAATACTGCAGAGCGTTTTCCATGATAAAGTTCATTATTTTTTTAGTTCCTACTTGACAGAAGCAGACATGTCAAGGTTCGGCAGAGACTATCTTGCCGTCGGACAGTACACGGAGATTGTTTTTCCCAGCTATGATGTCCGCTTCATTGCCATCAATGACGGGGTGGACAGTGAACGCGGCGACAATGATTTCACGCCGATCCGAAACGTCTTCAATGATTTCTATGCGAAGGATACTTCCAAGAAAGTACGCGCTGTACTCAAAGCCAGAGGCATGAGCGGCAAGCACATGGGAAGACCGCCATATGGATACAAAGAAGATCCGGAGGATAAAGACCACTGGCTCATCGACGAAAACGCCGGTCCGGTCGTAAAACACATCTTCGATCTGGCGATGGAAGGAAAAGGTCCGGAACAGATCTGCCGCATTCTGGAAGCTGAAAAGGTTCCGACGGCAAAGGCACTCAGAGCCATGAGGCAGGAACAGTCACTTCCTGATAATCCCTATTTCTGGAAAGACAGCAGCGTTGCTGCCATACTGGAACGGATGGAATATACGGGCTGTACCTGCAACTTCAAGACATATTCGAAGTCGTACAAACTGAAGAAACGCATTCCGAATAAGCCGGAAGATATGTTAATCATCCCGGATACGCAAGAGGCGATCGTTTCCAAAGAACAGTGGGACAGGGTTCAGGAACTGAGGAAGCAGCGTCACCGTACCATCCAGCGGGCAGAGAGGGAAGGCTTGTTTGCAGGGCTTGTGTTCTGCGCCGATTGTGGAAGCCGGCTTCATTTTGCCACCAGCAAGAACTTTGAAGGCAGACAGGATCATTATATCTGCGCACAGTACAAGGGTGGACGCGGCGAATGTACCGGACACTATATCCGCGAATTTGTCCTTCGGGACATCGTACTGGAAAGAATCCGTGCCGTGACCGCTTATGTCCGGGCAGATGCGGAAAGCTTTCAGGAAGAATGGATGCAGTGCCGCCGCGATCAGCAGGAGCAGAACATTCGGAAGGATAAGAAGCATCTGACTCAGCTGAAGAAACGTCTGGCCGATATCGACAAGCTCTTAAAGCGTATTTACGAAGATCATGTCTTAGGCACTCTTTCTCTGGAACGCTATCAGAAAATGGCTGCCGATTATGAGGAAGAACAGGATCAGCTGGAGATCGAAATCGAAGTCTATGAAGGCATTGTCGCATCCCAGCAGGAAGCCAATGACAACTATGATGCCTTTGCCGCTTTGGTTGAAAAGTATGTGGACATTCCGGAACTCACGTCAACGATTGTGAATGAGTTTATCAAGAAGATCATCGTCCACGCGCCGGACAAATCCAGCGGCAGGCGCACACAGAAAATCGAGATCATCTTTAATTTTGTAGGCGGGGTCGAGATTTCCGCTCTGAGCGAGCCGGTTATCGTCGATTCAGCCTACGGACGCAAAAAGACTGCGTAACCATAAGGCTGCGCAGCCGATTTGCGGAAAAATCTGAAATAGTTCCTTTTCGCCAATAACCCTTGAGATTTCAAGGATTTTGTTGGTGGAGCATAGGGGGATCGAACCCCTGGCCTCCAGATTGCGAACCTGGCGCTCTCCCAGCTGAGCTAATGCCCCGTGTTAAACACCGGGTGACAATCGCTGTCACCCGATGATGATACAACAACTTTTGTCCGGTTGCAAGCGGTTTTGTTATTTATAATTCTCCAGAGCGGTGATTATGACCTTGGCAGCGCCCTCGACGTCGATGTGGTCGGTGTTGATGCAAAGATCGTAGTTGCTCACATCGCCCCATTTGCGGCAGGTGTAGTGCTCGTAGTACTTGCGCCTCTGCTTTTCGATGGACTTGATGTACTTTTCCATCTGGGCGTCGGTGTAGTCGGCCTTTTCGGGGGCGACGGCGTACTTTCTTGAGATCTTGTGCTCCATGCTGGCGCAGACGAAGACGGTGAAGACATTGCTGTCGCGCAGGACGTAGTCAGAGCAGCGTCCGACGATGACGCAGGGGCCTTCGGAGGCGATCTGCTTGATCACCTTGGACTGCTCGAGGAAGATGGTGTCCGAGAGGGTCGGCTGATAATAGGTGTCGATGAGGCTGCGCTCGAAGGACGCGCTGAGCAGCTGGGGCGCCTTTTCCTCGTGGGTCTCCAGGAAGCTCTCGTGGAGCCCACCCATGTCCGAGACCTTTTTAAGAAGCTCTTTGTCGTAGAAGGGGATGTTCAGCATCTCGGCCAGCTTCATTCCGATCTCGTGGCCGCCGCTTCCGAACTCTCTTCCAATGGTTATTATCTTATCCATGATGACCTCCGTTTGGAACGTGTCGGAATCACAAATTTGATGTTATTATATCACCTTTCGGCGCGCAAGTCTATAAAAATGAGTCCAAAGGAAGACCTGCGAGGGTGCGGGACGGCGGACGAGGGAAAGGCAGACTCCGCCGGATCTTCAGTTGGTCTTCCACTTAATACCAGGGTGTGATATCATCTTGTTCAAAGAGATCACTGTCAAGGAGGTCAGAATGCCGAAACTGAAGAAAAGCCAGCTGGCCGGTGTGAACATCCACTGGCGGCTCTTTCCTTTTGAAGATTTTCTCGATGGCCAGGCGGCGCTTGGACTTAAGAACATCGAGCTGTGGGCGGGATCGCCTCACTTCCTGCTGGGCCGGGAAGGCTTTCAGGACTGCGTTCCGGTAAAAGAGGCGGCGCACCGAAGGGGCCTGGATATCTCGGTGCTGCTGTGCGAGAGCGTGACCTATCCCTTCACCCTCTGCTGCAGCGTCCCAGAGGTCTGGGAGAAGGGCCTGTCGTACTTTAAGAACGCGGTGCTCGCGGCAAAGGCTCTGGGCGCCGGCATCGTCGTCGTGAGCTGCGCCGGAGGTCTTTATGACAAGGGTAAGGATCTGGCCGTCAGCAGGGCGGTCGAGGCCCTTAAGATCATCTCCAAGGCCGCGGAGGAGCAGGGCGTCGTCATCGCCGTCGAGACCCTGACTCCCGATCAGTCCTTCGTGATCAACACCCTGCCCGAGCTCAGGCAGCTGCTGGCGGAAGTGAACAGTCCGGCTGTCAAAGCCTGCCTCGACATCTGCGCCATGAGGACCGCCGGAGAGACCATCGACCAGTGGTTCGAGGCTCTTGGAAGCGACATCGTCCACATCCACTTTAACGACGGACGTCCTGCGGGAAGGCTGGTCTGGGGCGAAGGTCTCCATCCTCTGGATGAGTATCTGGAAAAGCTCTCCAAATGGGGCTATGAAGGTTGCCTCGGCCTTGATATCAACGTCAGGGGCAACTGGTTCGATCCCGCTCTCGTCGACGAGAAGAAGGGATTTACCGGGACCTCCCACGTGCCCCAGAATTACTGGTTCTGCCCGAAGGCCGCGGACGAAGCCAACGTCAAAGCCCTGTCGGCATATCTTGAAGGTTAGGGGAGGGCGTCATGAGATATTTCAGCAAGGACGAAAGCTATTGCAATTTCAACCTTCATTACGACCAGAACTACTCCTTCGAGTATTTCTGCAGAAAGCAGCGGGAGCTGGGAGTCAGGAACGTGGAGCTGCTGGCGGGGAGCCAGAACCTCTTCATCGACCACCTGGGCATTGGCGACGTCAGCAGCCAGAAGAAGGCTCTTAAGGACAACGGACTTACCGTCAGGGTCATCTCCGCCCAGAACTGCCGCTACCGCTACCAGTTCGCCGTCAGCGAGAAGGAGCTCATCGAGCAGACCTACGAGTATTTCGCCAACGCCATGAGGCTCGCCGCCGAGCTGGACTGCCATATCATGCAGGCCAACACCGGCTGGGGATACTGGAACGAGGACCTGGAGACGGGAAGAAAGCGCTGCGCCGAGATGTTCTCAAGGCTCTGCGAGCTGGGAGACCGGCTGGACGTCACCATGGCCTGCGAGTCCCTCAGGCCCCAGGAATCCCTGATGGGGTACCGGGCCCAGGATATAAAGCACATCTTCGACATGGTGGACCATCCCCGGTTCAAGGTCATGATCGACCTCACCGCCATGGGGGTCGCCGGTGAGACCATACGCCAGTGGTTCGACATCTTCGGCGCTGAGAACGTCATCCACACCCACATGATCGACGGGGACCCGTATTTCCACTTCCTGTGGGGAGAGGGAAAGCGCAATCTGGGCGAGGATCTCAAGGCGCTTTACGAGTGCGGGTACAAGGGCATGCTGAGCCAGGAGCTGACCTACGGTCCGTATTACCTCGATCCCTTTGCCGCCGACGTGAAGAATCTGGCGGTCTGGAGCGAGTACCTGAGGCCGTAAAGCTGGAAGGGCTCCGCGCATCGGGCGAAGGCCCCGCGGGCACCTTTCGGGACGATCCCCGGTCCCAAACTGACTCAAACGATACTGAAACAATGAAAAACGCTCCGGAAAGCCCGGAGCGTTTTTGTGATCTCTTCAGTTCTGGGATCAGTAGTTCTTCATGATATCCTCGAACTCTTCGTCGGTGCAGAGGACCGTGTGGCCTTCCGCGACGGTGTGGTATGAGAGCAGGCTGTCGTCCCTGTTCTTGTCCTGAAACTAGTCGGTTACACGTGCAAACTTCCAACCGAAACCTACGTTTACAACATAGGAGTTATCAGGAGTAGGCAGTATGACGCGGTCAGACTTAAGGTAACGGTTGGGGTTCTCCATAACGGGGATGATGGGGAGGTCTCTGAGCATGATCTGCTCCATCTGGAAGGCCATCTCCAGCTGCTTTTCCTTGTCGAAGCGCTCTTCGGTCTGGTTTGCCTTTACCCACAGTTCGTCGAGTTCGGGCTGGAAGTAGGGTTCGTTCTTCTGAGCGTAGGTGGATCTCCATACGTTGTAACCGTTCCAGGGAGCGATCTTGGAGGTGGACCAGCCTCCCCAGCCGAGGTCGTAGACGGACGGGTTGTCTTTCCAAGATTTCTTCGTGGCAGTCATTTGAGAGTTAGGCATTCCCTGAATTGACAGTTCGAATTTGTCTGCGCCAAAGATTTCTGCCAGTGATTTCTGAAGGTACTCGGAGCAGGCCTTGTATTTGGAGTTGTCGCTGCTATAGAGCAGTTCGACAGATACTTTGTCTATTCCGGTCTCTTCGAGAGCTTTGTCGAAGCACTCCTTAGCTAGAGCGGGATCATAAGCCCAATTCTCCGGGGTATATTCAGGATGAATCTTTTCCTGAAGTTCTCTAAAAGTTTCACCGGTTGATAGGTCTCCTATTACCATGATAGGCTGGATATACCAAGCGGGAATAGCACTTCCAATGTTAGCGACAGCTACACGGTCGATACCATGATAAAGAGCCTTTCGGAAGTTAAGGTTGTCAAGGATGGGATTGTCAGGATTCTTCATATTAACTGTGATGTGATACATGGAGGTCGCATCTGATTCGATCATGCGAGGATCTTCCTTGTACTGGAGGTATTCTTCAGCGCCGAGGGAGACATAGTCGATCTCGCCGTTGAGGAACATCTGAAGGGTAGTGGAGTTGTCAGTGACGACACGCTCTGTTACTTCATGTGCCCAGATCTCGTCTGCGAATACCCAATTTGGATTCTTAACATAGGTAACGGATGCGCCGGGAATCCACTCCTTGAGGAAGAATGAACCCGCTGACATAAAAGTATCCTTGCTTGTACCGTACATGGTCTGGGTGCGGTCTGCGTTCATAGCGGCTTCATAGGTCGGCTCGTGGACCATTGCCATGGAGCAGTTGAAGCAGAGGTGGGTGACGATCTCGTCTGCGGTGACGGGACCGACGGTGGTGAGCTCGACGGTGTAGTCATCGATTTTTTTCAGACCGACGTCTTCCCATTCGCACTCGCCTTTTGTATACTCGGAACCGTTGAGGATAGTTATGGTGTTGCTATTGAAGTAAGATGCACGAGTGTTGAGGAGCTTTGGATCGATCAACATCTTGTAGCTGTACATGACGGTGTCAGCATTGAGAGGATCGCCGTTCTCCCAAGTGAGGCCCTCGCGGAGGGGGATCTGCCAGACTGTACGGCTGTCATCCATCTGCTGAGGGAAGTCGGCTGCGAACTCAGGTCTGCGCTGGAACTTGTAATCCGGCCCGATGTAGGAACGATAGAGGTAAATATCTACCATATCGGCAGCATCGCTGTCACGGGACATAGAGTACATGTGTCCGTTCAGGGTGGAGATGTCCGCGTTCACGGCAAAGCGGAGGGTGCCTTCGCCTTCGGGCGTGGGCTTCTCGGGCTCAGCAGGAGCAGCAGGCTCTGAGGGCGCTGCAGGTGTAGTCGCTGCAGGCTGGGTGGTCTCTGCGGGCTTTGCAGGCTCCGCGGGAGGTGCGCTCGGGGTGATGTCGACTTCCTTCTTGCCGCAGCCGGCGAAGAGGGAGACGACCATCAGCGATACGAGCAGGATTGCCAATGTCTTTTTCATGTTTTCTCCTTTCTACTACAATGTATTTATGGTTGAGATACCCATCAGCCAGATGGGATCTTCACCTTCTTGTTGCTTAAGCTGTTAGAATGATGGAGTATCGGTATGGCGGCTCCCTTTCTTGGACTTAGCGTCCGTAACATAGACTGCCAGCCAGCTCCTCATTCGCAGCATTCGTTTTATGCAGGTTGAATTGCCCTTGCGGTACATTCGTGTCACACCCCAGTAGATAGAACAGGCAATGAGTAAAGCTGACATTTACCGTGTCATATCATTTCAGGAGGTGGACAATGAACGCAGTAGGTATTGATGCATCTAAAGGTAAAAGTATGGTGACGATCCTTCGTCCTTTCGGGGAGATCGTTTCAAGTCCTCACGAGGTACGGCACACATCGGACCAGATCGATGATCTGATCCGGGAGATCCGTTCCCTTGAAGGCGAAAGCAGGATTGTCATGGAGTACACTGGTCGCTATCACGAACCGATGGCTCGCTGGCTTTCAGAGGCCGGACTCTTCGTCAGTCTTGTGAATCCAAAACTGATCAAAGACTTTGACAACGACTCCCTTCGCAAAGTAAAAACCGATAAGGCTGACTCCGTAAAAATTGCACGCTATACGCTTGACAAGTGGCATAAGCTCAAGCAGTATGGAGCCATGGATGAATTACGAAACCAACTCAAAACTATGAACCGGCAGTTCGGGTACTACACCAAACTCAAGACTGCAATGAAGAACAACCTCATCAGCCTTCTTGACCAGACATTCCCCGGTGCCAATACCTTTTTCGACAGCCCCGCCAGAAGCGATGGATCGCAGAAGTGGGTGGATTTTGTTGACACCTACTGGCATGTGGATCGCATCCGCAGCATGTCCCTTGTCGCATTTACCGAGCACTATCAGAAATGGTGCAAACGCAAGGGCTACAACTTCCAGCCAGACAAACCGGCGGAAATCTATGAGTCGGTCTGCAACATCATTCCAGTCCTCCCAAAGGACGAAGTGACGAAATTTATCGTTCGCCAGGCCGTGAACCAGGTAAACACTGCATCAGCTGCTGTTGAAGAACTGCGTACCCGCATGAACGATATCGCGTCCCAGCTTCCAGAATACCCGGCTGTTCTCGCCATGAAAGGTGTCGGCACATCTCTTGGTCCTCAACTGATGGCTGAGATCGGGGATGTGACCAGATTTACGCACAAGGGTGCGCTTACCGCTTTTGCCGGCGTTGATCCTGGAAAAAATGATTCCGGTTCCTATTCCCAAAAGAGTGTTCGCACCTCAAAGCGCGGCTCTGCGCCGCTTCGCAAAACTCTGTTTCAGGTCATGGACAGCCTCATAAAGACAATGCCGCAGAATGACCCTGTTTACGAATTCATGAATAAGAAACGTTCCCAGGGAAAGCCTTACTATGTCTACATGACTGCCGGTGCCAATAAGTTTCTTCGCGTCTACTATGGCCGCGTCAAGGAATACCTGTCAGAGCATCCAGAGACAGCTGAAAACTGATTGTAAACCTTTGCTGAATCGCCTGGCCGGCACTCTGGCGGCCTTCTTTTTATGCTTTCATTCAACCTGTATAAAGTTTTCAAAGTACCTTATTTCAGCCTTGACTTTTTATTTGCAGGCTTTGTATGTAACACGCTGTGAAGGATAGATATCATTTAAATACTATTTCACTTATATTAAGGGTGATAAGCGTTAATCTCGAAGCAGAATCTTACCGAGTCTTTCTTCGGTCTGTTCTCCATTCCTAACCGCGAAACGTCCGTCCATTATCACATGGATTATGCCTACAGGTTTCTGGAATGGATCCTTATAGGTCGCGGTATCTGCGACTTTGTCCATGTCAAGAACGGTGATATCCGCTACAAGGCCGGTCTTAAGATATCCTCTGTCTGTGATCCCTATGTAATCCGCGCTCTGACCAGTAATTCTTCTTATAGCAATCTCAGGACTGCAGAATTTCTTTTCCCTTGCCATCTTTAGGAAACGTGGGAATGTCCCGAAGTTTCTTGGATGAGGCTTTCCATTGTTGAGCTTTGGGTCTAGGGGGAAAGCTCTGCCGTCGCTTCCTATGCAGATGTCATCCTGCCTCAGGAAAACCTCAACGTCTGAATCGCTCATCCCAAAGCTTATGCAGCTGGTCCTAGCATCGCTGTCGATGCAAAGCTTTGCCACTACATCGGCAGGATCCATGTTCCACATCTTGCTGATTTCCCAAATGGTGCAGCCGTCGGCGTCTGGATGCAGCCCTCTGGTGTCCGCAACCAGCAGTGCAGAGCAGCTTTCCTCATCGGAGTATTTTTCGCGAAGGAAGGACATCAGTTTCTCCCTTTCGGGTCCCTGTAGGATCTCTACTGCATGGTGTGTTCCACCTTGTATTGTCCATTTAGGGAATGAATTGGTTATCCCTGAAGAGGATGCAGTGTAGGGATATACATCAGCGGTGACATTGATCCCTGATTTTTGTGCCGCATGATAATTATCTACAAATTCCTGGCTTCTACCCCAAGCTGCCTTGCCACTGGCCTTGAAGTGAGCTATGTGCACGTGGACTCCTGAGAATCTGTTGATATTATACATTTCCTCCAAGGATTTAGGGGTATCGTATCCCTGTTGGCGCATATGGGAGGTCACAATGCCCCCGAAGGGGGCGACAACAGCGCCGAGCCTTGAAAGTTCTTCCTGATGGGATGAGAGTCCAGGTGTATAACCGAGACCCAATGAAAGGCCCCATGCACCATACTCCATATCCCTTCTGAGAAGATTTTCCATGGCTTCCATCTCGCACGGTTCGGGATCCCTATTATCATAGTGCATCACACCACAGCGAAGTGCCCCATGGCCAATTAGAGGAAGCTGGTTTGTTCCCATGCGATCATGTCTTTTCTCGACACCCCTGCAGAATTCCTCAAGGGAACAGGCAGTCATTATTCCTCTGGGAGTCATCCCATACTTGTCCATCCAGTTCTTATGCTCCGGTAGGCATGGGTAAGCGGTAGAACCGCACTGGCCGGAAAGTTCGCTTGTTACACCTTGATAGAGCTTAGCTGCTCCGCTGTCATTCATAAAAAATGTGAGATCCGAGTGGGAATGTATGTCTATGAAGCCGGGTGCAACGCAAAGACCTTCAACGTTAATGACTTCATCTGCGTTTTCTTCCGGGATTGAGGGTTCGATTCCAACTATTCGGCCTTTGGATATCGCAAGATCTGCAATGTATGAAGGCTTTCCGCTGCCGTCGATTATCCTCCCGTTTTTTAGCAAGATATCAAATTTCATTCCTTACCAAGCTCCTTCATAATCTCCTCGAATTCAGAATCGGTGCAGTATATGGTATGGCCTTCCGAAATGTTATGGTATGAAAGGGGCTCGCTGTCATCTGTCCTAGGTGAGGGCTCGTAGCTTATCCTGATTCTCGTCCTTTCCGAAATGGGATCAGGCAGGGGAATGGCGGAGAGTAGAGCCTTGGTATAAGGATGGCAGGGATGAGCGAAGAGCTCGTCAGAATCGGCCAATTCAACCAGCTTGCCATAGTACATGACCGCTATCCTGTCGCAGAAGTATTTAACAACACTCAGGTTGTGGGCGATGAAGATTACCGTAAGGCCCAACTCGCTTTTAAGAGAGTTTAGCAGGTTGATGACCTGGGCTTGGACAGAGACGTCCAGAGCGGAGACCGGTTCATCAGCGATAACTATCTTGGGCTTTACGATGAGAGCCCTGGCGATCCCTATTCTTTGGCGCTGTCCACCGGAGAATTCGTGAGGATAACGGGTCGCGTGCTCAGGCTGAAGGCCGACCTTCCAGAGCATGTCAAGAACCATCTTTTCTCTTTCGGCAGGATCCTCAATTCCTCTGATCTTAAGGCCTTCGCCTATGATCTCCTGGACTGTCATCCTGGGATTTAGGGATGCAATTGGATCCTGAAAAATCATCGCAATGTTGTCGGTGATCTCCTTGCGCAGATCCTTTGTCATCTTTCCAGCTATAGACTTTCCATTCATCAGAATATCTCCCGCTGATGGATCGTAGAGCCTGATGATGGTCCTTCCGCAAGTGGTTTTTCCGCAGCCAGATTCTCCGACAATACCGAATGTTTCACCGGCATAGACCTTAAAGGAAACGTCGTCGACAGCTTTTACCACGTTTTTTTTGCCGCGCTTTTTTGTTGTAAAGTACATGCATAGGTTTTTGACCTCTAGCAGCGCGTGTTCATTTTCATTGTGTGTCATATGCCGTTCCTCTTTCTCATTTTCGCGATCCTGTGAGCGAGGCTCTCAGGCATCTCCACATGGGGAGCGTCAGGATGCAGCAGCCAAGTTGCCGCATAGTGAGTATCAGAGATTTTAAAATAGGGAGGTTCTTCCTCGTAGTCTATTTCGAGAGCGAATTTGTTACGTGCTGCGAAGGCATCGCCCTTGGGAGGCTGAAGCATATTGGGTGGAGCTCCAGGAATGGCGAAGAGCTCGTCTTCGGTATCCAGGTCCGGCATCGCCGAGAGCAGTGCCCAAGTATATGGATGAGCGGGCTCATAGAATATTTCTTCCGCAGTGCCGTACTCGACGATCCTGCCCGCATACATTACGCAGATACGGTCTGCCATGTTTGCGACGACACCCATATCATGGGTTATAAAGATTATGGAAAGATCGTCCTTTTTCTTGAGATCCTTTATGAGCTCGAGGATCTTTGCCTGAATGGTGACGTCCAGTGCCGTGGTAGGCTCGTCGCATATCAATATCTCTGGATTAGAAGCAAGAGCTATGGCGATTACTATGCGCTGTCTCATGCCGCCTGAGAACTGGAAGGGATACTCGTCGTAGCGGATCTCAGGCTGGGGGATTCCGACCTGGGTCATGAGTTCGATCGCCCTATCCTTAGCATGTGCCTTGTCGACCGATTTGCTTAGAATAAGGGCCTCAGTGATCTGCTTTCCAATTTTCATGATAGGATTAAGGGCAGATAGGGGATCCTGGAAGACCAGGGATATCTTCTTCCCTCGTATTGCGTAAAAGTCCTTTTCCGAGTATTTTGTGAGATCGTTTCCGTTGTAAAGTATTTCGCCGCTTGCGATGTGACCATTCTTTGGGAGTATTCCCAGGAGAGTCTTGATTGTCACGGACTTACCGGATCCGGATTCGCCTACTATGGCTAGAGTCTCGCCCTTAAAGAGGTCGAAACTGACACCTCTTACTGCCTGCACGGTGCCGGCGAAAGCTTTGAAATTAACAGCCAAGTCCTTGACCTGAATGATAGGTTCCATGTCTGTCGCTCCTTTCTAAACGCCGCGCTGGGTGGGGTCAAAGGCATCTCTTAAACCGTTGCCGAACATGTTAAATGAGATACACAGTACCGAAATGAGTATTGCGGGGAATAGTACCTGTGTTGGGAAATAAAGCAGAACCTTCTGACCGTCAGAAAGCAGTATTCCTATTGACGGTTCGGGTGGTTTAAGTCCCAGACCTATGTAGGCGAGGAAGGACTCGGAGAATATTGCTGCGGGGACTGCAAGGGCAGTCCTGGTGATTATAGGACCGATAGAATTTGGCAGAATATGCCTGAATATCAAAGTCCTATCAGGGACGCCTAGGGTCTTCGCTGCAAGGACGTATTCGTCGTTCTTGAATCGGTAGAATTGACCTCTGATTAGTCTTGCTGTACCGATCCAGTCTCTTACCACCAGAGCTAGTATTATTGAGAATATTCCCGTTCCAAAAATCAGTATGAATATTGTCATGACGACTATGTTGGGGAAGGCATTAATGATCTCTGTTATACGCATCATGATCAGGTCCAGACGTCCACCATAGTAGCCTGCTACGCTGCCGTAGGTGACTCCAATGACTACGTTGACTGTGACCGAGACAAGGGCTATCAGAAGTGATACTCTGGCCCCTCTCCAAAGGCGGGTCCAAAGGTCTCTTCCCAGATAGTCTGTGCCAAACCAGAAGCAATCCTCATCAGAGATGCCACTGTACCGGTAATAATCTACCGTTACGTCGCACATCTCAATGTTGTTGACGAAATGGCGATTTTCGACTGCTAGAATACAGCCTTCAGGGTACTGGCTGGTATCGGAGAGGTTGACGACTCTTCTGTTGGCCAGAACTCTGCCTCCATCGAAAATACCGATATTGAACTTTGCGATTGCGGGAATCTTGGGAGGCATGTTGATACGGTTGAGGTCCTGATCGTTAAAGCCATAATCGTTCATCATTGGTCCGAAGATTGCGAAGAAGGCAATTATGCATATCATGACGAAGGCGACTACTGAGGCTTTGTTCTTCTTGAAACGCAGCATGGCGTCTTTGAAGAAGCCTATAGGCTTGGTCTCAAACTTCTGATCGTGAAGGCTCTCGTCCATTTGGATGAGCCTGAGTTTGGATGTATCGATGCCAGCGTATTCTTCTTTGTTGTAAATCTTCATACTTTCTGCTGACCTCCAATCCTGATTCTGGGATCGATGATTCCGTAGCTCAGATCCACTATAAGTATCGTGAGCACCGAAATGAGGGAGTAGAACATAAGTGTCGCGAGGGTAACCTGATGATCACTGGTGTTGATCGATTGTATCATAAGGCCGCCCATACCCGGAATCGCGAATATATTCTCAACTACCAGACTGCCGCCCATGATGGTGGTGAACATGGGGATTATTATATTAGCGAGGGGGACCAATGAATTCCTGATCCCGTGTCTTAAAGTGGCCTGAGTATAGGTGAGTCCCTTGGTACGGGCAAGGAGCATGAATTCGGAATTTATGTTTTCCGCCAATTCTGCTCTCAGATACCTTGCGACTCTTGCAATTGGGCTGAAGGCGAGGGCGAGTATCGGGAGCACAAGAGAATGGAACTTTGCTGCCCCGACTGCATTGGCGTCATATATTATAGGGAAAAGTCCTGCCTTGTAGGCTATAAAATACTGAAGACAGGTCGCAAATACGAAGGATGGCACTGATATGAATATGACTACGAGGAAAGAAACCAGGTAGTCTACACTGCCGTTTTTCTTGATTGCAGCAGATATCCCTGCAAGCATTCCCAAAGGAAGGGAAATAAGCAGTGAAAAAATATTAACATAAAGTGTCACGGGAATCTTACCCCTGACTACACTCCATACAGACTTATTGGGGTACATTTTAAGGGAAATGCCCCAGTCCCAATGTAAGAGAATGTTTTTAAGGTAGATGAAATACTGTACTATAACGGGCTTGTCGAAATTGTACTTTGCGTTGAGCACAGCTTCCATGTCTGCCGGAAGGTCCTGGTAATCGTCGAATATGCTTCCAGGCATCATTCTTATCATCAAAAAACCCAGAGTTAGTATTATGAACAGGGTGATGACCATGGCCAGCAGTCTTTGCAGAATATACTGTTTCATAAGCAATTCCTCATCATTTGTGAAAGCAGGCGGGCGGGTATACTCCCGTCCGCCTGCATCGTTCAACGCGGATTAGATTTACATACGCGCTATATTATTCGACTATTCTGGCGTAGTTCCAACCGAAACCGGCACCTACGACATAACGGTTGTCTTCGGTGGGTAGAACGACTCTGTCAGCCTTGAGATAATGGGCGGGGCACTCAATAATGGGTACTACGCCGGCATTGTCGAGCATGACCTTCTCCATCTGATAGGCCATTTCAAGTCTCTTAGCTTTGTCGAATCTCTCTTCGCCCTGGTTTGCTCGCTGCCAGAGATCATCCAGCTCAGGCAGGGAGAGGGGTTCGTTCTTCTTGCCGTAGTCCGTTCTCCATACGGTGTAGGCGTTCCATGGAGCTAGCTTGGAAGTGTTCCAGGCGCCCCAGGACATCTCGTAGGAATTGACGTTGTTCTTGTAATCCTTCTTGGTGGCGACCATCTGGGAGTTGGACATTCCCTGAAGATCAATGTGGAAGCGATCGGTGCCGAATAGTTCTGCCCAGGTCTTCTGCAGGTACTCTGAACAAGACTTGTACATGGCGGTATCGCTGTTGTAGAGGAGGGTGAGGTCTACTTTGGTGGTACCTGTCTCCTCTAGAGCCTTCTCGAAGTATGCTTTAGCCTTTTCGGGATCATAGCCGTCGTTGGCAGGGACCCAGTCGGGATGAGCTTCGCAGAACATCTCATGGTAGCATTCGCCGGTCTCGAGGTTACCTATAACCATGAGTGGCTGATACCACCAGCATGCATAGCCGTTGCACATGCTTGCCATCTCGGCTCTGTTGGAACCATAATAGAGGGCCAGACGGAAATTGGTGCTGGTTAGTATGGCCTTCTCGGTGTTGCACATATTGACACTGATGTGTCTCATGGAGGTCGCGTTGGACTCGATCACGCGGGGATCCTCTTTGTACTGGAGGTATTCTTCGTCGCCCAAGGACACATAGTCGAGTTCGCCGTTGAGGAAGAGCTGCAGACGGGTGGATGCATCGGAGATGGTTCTCTCATTGATTGTGTTGATCCAGATGTTGTCAGCGAAAACATAGTCGGGATTCTTTTGATAACTGATGCTTGCGCCTTCAATCCAATCCTTGAGTGTGTAGGGACCGCAGCTTACGATTGTATCCTTGCTGGTTCCGTACATACAGGTGGTGCGGTCAGTGTTGAGAGACGCCTCATAGACGGTCTTATTGACCAGAGCTAGGGCAGCGTTGTTAAAGTGACTGAGGATTTCGTCGTCGGTGACGGCATTGTCAACGGTAAGTTCGATGGTGTAATCGTCTACCATCTTCCAACCTACGTCTTCCCAGTCGCACTTACCAGCGTTGTATTCGGTAGCGTTCTTTACTACGATATAGTTGTTTGCAAATGCGGAAGCGCGAGAGTTGAGAAGAACGGGGTCGAGCAGCATCTTATAAGTGTAGAGGGCATCCTCGGCGGTCATTTCATCACCGTTATCCCATTTGAGGCCCTTCCTGATGGGAATCTGCCAGACTGTTCTAGTATCATCCATCTGCTTGGGGAAGTCTGCCGCAAACTCAGGCTGATACTTGAAATTGCCGTCCTCGCCTATGACCGTTTCATACAGGGTCATGCTCAGGCGATCTATTGCATCGGAATCCCTTGCCATGGAATATGTCTGGGGATTAAGAGTGGCTACGTCACCAGTGGCTGCGATATTCATTACACCCTCACCTTCAGGCTTTGGCTTCTCGGGTTCAGCGGGTGCAGTAGGCTCTGAGGGCACTGCAGGTGTATTCGCTGCAGGCTGGGTTGTCTCTGCGGGCTTTGCGGGCTCCGCGGGAGGTGCGCTCGGAGTGATGTCGACTTCCTTCTTGCCGCAGCCGGCGAAGAGGGAGATCACCATCAGCGATACGAGCAGGATGGCTAACACTTTCTTCATATTTTTCTCCTTTTCTAAACAGGTCACACCGCGCGGGCGGCATGACTAAGAAAACAGATCTGAAACGGACGACGCCGTTCATGAAATTAATTATAGCTTAATGATATGATAAAAGTAAAGCAAAATTATATTTTTTAGCGTCCGTGCTTTATAGGATAATATAATTGCCATTAAATATAAAATTTACTATCTGTTTTGGGACCGGATATGCGTAAAGATTTGATCGCGCCTATTCCATGGCCTGTGAGTATCTGATATAATTATACAGAATATTGCCTGCAGAGACCGTAGTCTTTTTCTCTGCCGGAGGTGTAAAGTGGATAAGATCAGACTTCTAAAGGCAGCAGCTCTCGGCGCCGTCATCGGCACCGGCGCGGCGGCTTTCATTCATAAAGGGCAGGGCGCCGCAGCCTTCATAAGCAACGCTCTGTTTTTTGGGGGCATAGTCCTGCTGGTCTACGCTCTGTTTCAGTACGCTCTGCGCCTGGGATTCTTCAGCGGCGTGATCTACAGCATCAAAAAGATCATCGAATCCTTCACCATGAAGGACTACGGCCCGGGGAAGTCCGAGCTGGGCAGCCGTCCCGAGTACGAGATGGAGAACCGCCGGGGCAGGGTCTGCAGGGAGGAATTCACCGCCGCAGCGGTATTCCTCGTCCTGTCCCTCATAGCAGCTTTTCTGTAACAAAGGCCGGCATTGCGCCGGCTGATGCTTTTTTACAAAGAAAAACTCCGGCGTTTTACCGCCGGAGCATATTTCTGATCCAGGAGCCGCATCTGAGCGGCTCTTTTCGATCCTGCCTTGAAAAGGCCTCTGTTCAGTTTACTTCTTTCCCGCGAAGATGAACTTCATGAATCCGATGAAGACGCAGATCACGAATACTGCCGCGATGACGGTCTCGACGAGGACCAGGGGCTTCAGAGCGGGCATCGGACTTTCCAGCTTCGCAGCGCAGGCCATGGTCTGCTTGGCGGCAATGCCGCTGATGACGAAGGGGAAGGTAAAGGATGCATAGCTGGGCATGAAGGGCTTCTTCACAAAGGTAACAGCCTTTGCGAGGGAGATCAGCCAGAGCAGGGTGGCGACGCAGAGCATGACCTTAAGGAAGGTGAGGCTCTTGGGGGTCACGGACTGGACGTAGGCTGCGATGAGCAGGCTGGTGGGAGCCGCGTAAATGCAGAAGAGGGGCTTTGCGGGAGCCGGGATCTCCTTATACTTCAGGTATCTCATGGTGACCAGGACCATCAGCGCTATCCAGCAGACGAAGCCGAACCAGAAGGCGGCGGTCCCGATGCCGGTCTTACCGTAAGCAGGAGCGGTGATCCCCGCGACGGCGATACCTACGTAAACGATGAACCAGCTGGCGTGCACTGTCGGCATCTTCAGACCGAAGACGAAGGTCTTGGTAAAGTAAAGGATGACCGCGATGTGCAGCAGGATGGCCAGGAGCCAGACAACGTAAGCCGCTCCTCCGATGAAGGGCTTGGCGTAGGTGCTAAGGAGCATGAGGGACATGGGGAAGGTCGCAAAGACGCTGGCCATGACGGGGTTCTTCATGTCCTCGGCGACAGCCTTGGGGAACATGATGATCTTGAGAAGCATCAGGACCAGCAGGAATGCGGACAGGACGCCGCAGCAGGATCTGACTGCTTCAGAATAGCTCTGCAGAAGATTGCCGAGGGCGGCGAGGCCGAGCATCACGCCGCAGACGGGGATAGGAACTCTTTTGATTATGTCTTTCATTCGGTCCCGCTCCTATGCGATCTCGGCGATGGTGCGCCTTGCGCAGGGCTCGTCGATCTCATCCAGATTCTTGATCCCGAGCTCGCGGCAGATGATCTGACTGACCTTCCATGCGCAGAGTCCGGTGAAGAAGATGCACTGTTCCTTGTGCTCGCCGTGGCCCATGTCGAATTCTTTGGTCAGGATCCTGCAGCAGATGGCGTGCTTGCCGTTGTTGTCCCTGAACCAGTCGTGGAGCTCGTGGGTGAGCTGCATTACCTTGATGCTCTTGGGATTGGTGGGTCCGTTCTGCTCGGTGCGGCCGAAGAACATTCCCAGGGCCATGACTCCGCCGTTGAGGGCTCCGCAGGTGCAGCCGGATTTGCCGATGCCTACTGCCATTCCTGATGCCATGGCGATGACGTCTTCGGGAACGTCGAGTTTGAACTCGTCTCTGATGGCGCTGATAAGAGCCTCACAGCAGTAATAACCGTCCTTGAACTTCTTCTCCGCTATCTGCTGGACTGCTCTCGGGCTGATCTCTGTTGCTCCGATATTCATTGTTTTCTCCTTCTTATTCTTCAATATTTTGGTTAAAAAATTATCAAACCATGAGAAATGATATATGTCCTTATCCGATAAATCCAATTGTTTATTAAAATGACGATATGCCATTTATCAAAACATCGCAGGTGCTGCGGACAGCATTTCCAGCTCATCCCGAAGATGGCAGCTTCCGATGAAAAAAATGTATCCGCGGCATCATTATGGTTGCATTGATCTTCTTCCGCTTATAAAATGACTGCTGCGGGGCCTTCGCTCCGACGAACAGTCATCGAAAGGAACACCGGAATGGTCTACATCAACCAGCACGACTATCCCCATCTTCTCTATATATGCAATACGGGCGATCCCGACGAGGAGAAGCACTACAGGACCACCTTCCCCATGAGCGCCTGCGGCATCTGCTCCGGCGAGGTGCTGATAAGGGACTGCGACAACAGGGACCCGGGCTTCTTCTGCTTCTGGAGAAAGTAAATGATCCGTGCCGGCGGGCTGCCGGCATTTTTAATGCATAAAAGCGCGATATCCGAGGATAAAGCCCTCCGGTCACTTGATTTTTGCATCCCGCAGGATATAAAATGCGCATATCGCGGACAAAACTCCGCCAGCATCACGAAAGGAACACGACAATGAAGTATCTCAACCAGCACCGCTATCCCTATATGCTCTACAAGTGCGATACCGATCACCCCGAAAATGAGAGGCTCCACAATTCGACCTTCTACATGACGGCCTGTGGCCTCTGCTGCGCGGTCATGGTGGCGGACAGGCTCCTGATCGGTCCTAAGTTCGATCTCGTCGACGCCCTGCAGCTTTCCTACGACTGCGGAGCGAACCACGCCCCCGGCACCGATTACAAGCTCTACGCTCCCGCTCTCTGCGAAAAGCTGGGACTGAGATACGAGGGGACCAACGATATGACCGTGGTCAAAAGATGCCTTGAGACCGGCGGCTGCGTTGTCGCCAATTCCGGCGGCGACAGGGAAGGCTATACCGGCGTCTTCACCCACGGAGGCCACTTCATCTGCGTCATCTCCGTCCGCGAAGACGGAAAGTTCTGCGTCCTCGATCCCTCCCAGGAGCCGGACAAGTTCGACGAACCGGGAAGAGAAGGCAAGGTCGAAGTCGACGGCAATTTCATCTACTGCGACGGAGCGGTACTGGCCAAGGACTGCGAGAACAGGGACCCCGGCCTCTGGTGCTTCTGGAGGAAGTAAAGACCCAGGTGGCAGTGATCGCACCTCAATGCGGTCCGGGATCAAACGATGTAGCAATTGCGCAACAACTTGATGCGCAATTGAACGGGACCGGTACGGCACGAAAAAGCAGCACTGCACAAAACCATGATGACAAAAAACGGACCCGCAGGGGTCCGTTTCATTTTATATATCGATCACATCAGCGGCGCCAGGAATTTCAGCAGGGAGCCGGCTGCGCGGTAAAAGAGTTTTTCGTTTTTGATAGTCTGGGGAGTGACCCGGCGGCAGAGCCTGAAGGTCCTGTTGAAGTCCTCGTCGATGTCGGCGATGCACGGGCAGCCGTACAGGTAGGCGGCGCACTCGAAGTGGTGGTAGAGGCTCCTGTAGTCCAGGTTTATGGTGCCGACCACCGCTCTTTCCCCGTCGCAGGAGAACACTTTGGAGTGGATGAAGCCGGGGGTATACTCGTAGATCTTGACCCCTGAGGATATGAGGTCCTTGTAGTGGGATTTGGCCAGGGCGTAGGCCATCTTCTTGTCGGGGATCCCCGGCAGGATGATCCTGATATCGATGCCTCTCTGGGCGGCGAACCTGATGGAGGTCCTGAGTTCGTCGTCCAGTATCAGGTAGGGGGTCATGATCCAGACGTGGTCGTGGGCCCTGTTGATGATGTCCATGTAGACGTTCTCTCCGGCCTTGAACTCATCCAGAGGGCAGTCGGAGTAGGGCATCACGTAGCCTTTCTCCCTGATCTTTTCTGCATCCTTGGGGATATCCTTCAGCGGGCTGAGGTCCGCGGTCTTTTCGTCTATGTTCCACATGTTCAGGAACATGAGTTCGAAGCTCTTGGCGGCTCCGCCTTTGACCATGAGGGCCGCGTCCTTCCAGTGGCCGAACCTGTCCTTTTTGTTTATGTATTCGTCCGCCAGGTTGACGCCTCCGGTGAAGGCGGTCTTTCCGTCGATGACCATGATCTTGCGGTGGTCCCTGTAGTTGTAGTGGGAGGACACGACGGGCCTTATGGGCGCGAATTTCTTGGCCTTGATGCCCTTCGCCTGGAGCCTTCTGCAGTAGTCCATGGGAAGGTTGAACATGTCGCACATCCCGTCGTACATGACCCTGACATCCACCCCTTCTTCGGCCTTGCGGACCAGGATCTTCAGGATCTCGCTCCACATGTAGCCTTCCTCGATGATGAAGAACTCCATGAATATGGTCTTCCTGGCCTTGGCGAGCTCTCTGAGCATGGCACTGAAGGCGTCCTCGCCGCTGGGAAGATAGTCGGTCCTGGTGTCGCCGTAGATGGGAAAGTCCCCGCTGAGATCGAGAAAATGCTTGAGATCCGCAGCCGACGGATCTCTCGCTCCCACCTCGTAGAGGATCTTCTCGTCCTGCTCCAGCATCCCCCGGGTCTCTTCGGTGAGCTGGGCGAATCTCATTTTGATCAGCCTGTGGCCGACGCTGGTCTGGGTGAACCAGAGGAGGGCGGCTCCCGGCAGGGGCGCGAGGGCGATGATGAACATCCAGGTAAGTCTGGCCGACGAATCCATGGAACTGTTGAAGAGGTATACGACCATGACCACGGTGAACAGAGCCTGGAAGGCGGAGAGGTAGTTCAGATACTCCTGCAGCCGGTCGTAGAAGCTCAGGACCAGCAGCACCTCGAATACGATGAAGAGCACGATGAGGAAGAACCTGCTGAATACGAGCCTCAGAAGGCCTCTTTTCATGGGCTTCGCCAGCCTGAGCAGCGTCTCTCTGTCATATATCCTCGCGTCGCTTCTGTTTTCGTTTTTCTTAGTGTCCATGTCTCCTCCGGATCTTCTGATCTGATGATACCACATCCGAGCGCTTTTGAGCGATAGCCTGCGCGGTACGAATGGCGCATTATGCACAAAAATGTATAAAATACAGAACTTCAAGACTATTGCATATGTCCCGCGCAGATGGTAAATAATAGATGTAAACGTATCTTTTGCAGTGAGAATGATCAGGAGGGACCCATGGTCGATGTCATAGAACTTACGGTCGAAAGAGCCAGGATGATGCTCGAAGCCGGTGAAACTACGTCCGAGGAGCTGGTGAAGACCTATATGGAGCGTATCGCCCTGATAGATAAGAGCGGTCCGTGTCTCAACAGCGTGCTTGAGCTCAACCCCGACGCGCTGTTCATCGCCCAGGCTATGGACAGGGAGAGGACCATGGGGAAGGTGAGATCGCCCCTTCACGGCATCCCCGTCATGCTCAAGGACAATATCAATACCGCGGACAAGCTCAGGACCACCGGCGGTTCCCTTGCCCTGGCGGACAATTTCGCTCCCTATGACTCCACCGTCGCAGCGAAGCTCCGCCGCGCCGGCCTGATCATACTGGGAAAGACCAACATGACCGAATTCGCCAATTTCATGGCGTATAATATGAAGAACGGTTACAGTTCCAGGGGAGGACAGGTGGTCAGCGCCTACGAGCCCTCCTGCGACGTTTCTGGAAGCAGCAGCGGGTCGGCGGTGGCCCTTTCCGCCAATCTCACGACCCTTGCCGTCGGGACCGAGACCGACGGTTCGATCCTGAGCCCGTCGTTCTCCAACAGCATCTGCGGCATCAAGCCCACCATGGGCCTGGTCAGCAGGTATGGGATACTGCCAATCTGCAGCGCCCAGGATACCGCGGGCCCCATGGGCAGGACCGTGGCGGACTGCGCGGCTCTTCTCAACGTCATGACCGGTGAGGATGAGAACGATCCATCCACCTGGGCCATAGACGCCATGATCCCGGACGACTATACCGCGTTCCTCGACAAGGACGGCCTAAAGGGGCTCAGGGTCGGTATCAACAGAGGATACTTCGACCAGTTGACGGAGGGGCGCAAGGCCCTCTGCGAAGAGGCCTTCAGGATCATAAAAGGCTGCGGGGCGGAGGTGGTCGACGGCATAGACCTTCCAAGGCTTCGGATAGACGAGCCCATAATGCGCTACGAGTTCAGAAAGTGCCTGGACCAGTACCTTTCCACCGTAAATACGAAGTGCAGGTCCATGAAGGACATCATCGATTTCTTCGGAGATCATCCCACTGAAGGGCTCAGGTACGGCATGGAACACTTTATCGACGCCCAGTTCGGGACCTCGGGCAACTGCACCGATCCCGAGTATATCGAGACCAGGATCAGGGCCCTCAGGCTCTCCCAGCAGGAGGGGCTTGACAAGGTCCTGGATGAGAACGGGCTGGACGTTCTGGTCTGCCCCGGAAGCTTCGACTACGCTCCCGTTTCAGGATATCCGGGGATCGGCGTTCCCGCGGGCTATGACGAGAAGGGCTTCCCCTACGGGATCTGCTTCGTGGGAAGGGCCTTCAGCGAGCCGATGCTCATCAAGGCGGCCTATGCCTACGAACAGGCGAGCCTCAAGCGCAAGGCGCCTTGCTGGGGAGACCTCAGATAGCGGGCGGTCCACAGCCCGTATTTGCACCGGCACTTGATAAAAGTCCGAAAGCCTGTAAAATGTAGTTGGCGGCAGAGTTTGGGGGAGCCGCCGGCACATTGGTGCAGTACAGGGAAATGAGATCAAAAAGGACTTTTGCGATTCTATCTTTCATATTATCGTTACTGATCATGACGGGGACCGCCTCTGCATCGCAGGCTGATCCCCTTTTGAGCATGCAGTGGGATCTTCAAGCCGTGGGAAGCGCCGCTCTCTCTGAGGCGGGCCTGGACGGCAGCGGGACCGTAGTCGCCGTGATAGACAGCGGCCTCTGGCCCCACCATGAAGACCTCGCCGGCATAAAGATCTCGCCGCTGAGCAGGAATTTCCTCGGAGACGGCAGCCATCCCGAGAGCTGGGACCGTGACCAGACCGGCCACGGCAGCGCCGTCGCGGGAAGGATCGCCGCGTCCTCGGGCAATGGGAAGGGCATAGCTTCAATGGCACCGGGGGCGGAGATCATGGTGCTCAGGTGCGCCTCGGACGAAAGATCCGGGCTTTTCGCATATGACCCGGCTTATGACAGCGGCGGAGGCTCCATGAGGGCGGTATCCGACGCTATCAGATATGCCGCGGACCACGGGGCGGACGTGATAAACATCAGCATGGGAAGCTCGGACAGGAGCTTCGCCGCCATCAGCGAGGCCGTCGACCACGCCGCGGCCATGGGCTGCATAGTCATCGCGTCGGTGGGCAACGGCAGCGACGACATGAATTCTTTGTATTATCCCGCGGCCTGTCCCGGCGTCATCGGAGTGGGATCCGTCGGCAGCGGCCTTGAGGTCTCGCCGTTCTCCCAGCGCAATGAGAGCGTGGATATAGCCGCTCCGGGGCAGAAGGTCCTGGGGGTGAGCATCTGTCCGGACGGGTTCCAGCTGCCTGAAGCTCCTGTTGCGGACGGTTATGTCGAAGACGAGGGGACGTCCTTTTCCGCTCCTTTCGTGTCGGCTCTGGCGGCTTCTGCAAAGCAGGCCTGCCCGGACATCGACAATCAGGGCTTTCTTTCCTTGCTGGCCGTGACTTCAAAGGATATCGGACCTGCGGGAAAGGACGCCGACTGCGGATACGGCCTGATAGACTGCGGAGCCTTCGTGAATGCGCTTAAAGGTCCGTTCACCGTGAGCTTCGACTCCATGGGAGGGGCCAGGGTCCCCGACATGACCTGCAGCCTTTCCAATGGACTTCCCGGCCTTTCTTCCATCATCCCGGTCCGCAGCGGATACCGGTTCACCGGCTGGTACAAAGATCCAGAGTGCGCGGGGGAGCCCCTGAGCGCCGCCAAAGCCCCGGACCTGCTGTCTTTTGAAAGGGATCAGAAGAACGGCGGCTTTCGCTTCGGTCCCCTGGTCCTTTACGCGGGCTGGGAAGCGGACGGTACTCCCGCGCCGGCGTCGGTCAGGGTCAGGGGAGTCCAGGCGGTCCAGAGCGGAAGGACCTTCAGGGCTGTGTTCCCCAAGGGAAGCCTCGCCGGAAGGGACCTGAATGCTGAGGATATAGCGGTATCGGCCTCTCTGCCCGGCATGGAGATCGACGTCACTGCCGCAGGCAGGGCTGCCGTCATAAGAGTCTTCGGGAACGGTCAGTCGACGGTCTTCATGGCGGAGGCAGTGGAATCCTCCTTGGGCATGCCGGCAGTAAGACCGGCCATGTCCGGCGTGAGAGGGACAGCGGTCCTCGGTTCATCGGACGGCCTTGTCGGCGCAGTATCCTACACCGCGGACCTTTCCCTGGTCTTCAATGAATATACCTCCGACTATCGCATCGATACCTGCAGCGGCAGCGGAGACGCGTATATCCGGGACGGGGTACTAAGCTACGTTCCCGGAGGCTTCGACAGGGAGGGGGACTCCGTCCTCATCTCGGTAAGAGGCTCCAACAGGGATCTCGCCCCCGCCGAAGCGGCAGCGGCCTTCAGGATCGATCTTTCAAGGGCGCAGAGCAATACACGGCCCGTCTCCGACCAGGCCTGGTTCGACCTGTACAGGGCGAAGGACCCGGAGATATCCCTGAGGCTTTACGACAACGCTCTTAAGGAGATAAGGCTGGACGGCATCCAGGTGCCGGGCAACAATTACCTGTATACCACCAGGGGCGGCGTCTCCGATCTGGTATTCACCAGAGCTTGGCTCAGGCAGATCCCCGAAGGGGACCACGTCATGACCTTCGTTTCCACCGGGGGGGAGGACTGCGGCATCACCCTTCACGTGACCGACTCCACGCCTCTTTACAGGGCTGATTTTTATATCGACAGCGACGATCCTTACGTTTATACTACCATAGAGGGGCTCAGGAAGGGGAGCGCAATAGGCCGGCTCCCCGACCCGTCGGAGCTGGGCGAAGGCTTTTCCGGCTGGTACCGCTACGGCGACGGAGGCATGGTCAGGATCGACCAGAAGACCATCGTCACCGGAAACATGAAGATCTGCGCGGTCTGGTACGGCGAGGCCCCAAAGGACTGGTACATACCCTTTGAGGACGTACCTCAGAGCGTCCCCTTCCGCAGGGCGGTCCTCTGGGCATACAATGCGTCGCCCAGGGTCGCGGAAGGCGTCTCGCCTTCTCTTTTCGGGCCTGAGCTGGAATGCACCAGGGCCCAGGCCGTCACCATGTTGTGGCGGGCCTGCGGCTGTCCCGAGCCCGACGATGAGGAGACAGGGTTCTCAGACGTTGCGGAAGATGACTACTGGTTCAAGGCGGTCACCTGGGCTGTGCAGAGCGGCGTCACCGACGGTCTGTCTCAGGACGCCTTCGGTCCCGGAACGGTCTGCACCAGGGCGCAGCTGATCACCTTCGTCCACAGGGCCCTGGGCCTTGAAGAGGAACAGGGCGCTGACTGGCATGAGGAGAGCTGGAGATGGGCCAGGGAAAAGAACTACTCCGCAGCGGACGGAGATCCGGAAGACGCCTGCACAAGAGCGGACGCGGCGGAGCTCCTCTACCGCTGCTTCAGAAGATAAAAGAGCGCGATGCTTTTTGATAAAGAAAGGATGAACGAGAGATGAAGAGCGCAAGAGATTACTATCTTGACGAAAACTACAACTGCGCCGAAGCTACCATAAGAGGCGCCAACGACAGCCTGGGGCTCGGCCTCGACGACAAGGCCATGAAGCTCCTTTCCGGCTGCGGAGGGGGCATGAGCTGCGGGATGACCTGCGGGGTCCTCTGCTCTTATGTCGCCGCCCTGGGAGAGCTCCTGACCGAAGAAAAGGGCCATCTGAGCCCGGCTCTCAAGTCCGGAGTCAGCGGCTTCGTCAAGCTCTTCTCCGAGACCTTCGGAGGCACCGACTGCAGAGATCTCCAGCCCAAGTACAAGAGGGAAGGGATCCGCTGCGCAGTTCTGGTGGAGGAAGCCCAGGACCTTTTCTCCCGCTACGTCGAAGACCACGGATTTGGCAAATAAGGCGCAGGAAGGCCTCTTAAAGCAGACCGAAAAGATCATAATCATAAAAAAGATGTCCCGCTCAGGCGGGACATCTGCATATCTCGTATAATATACCGATCGCTTTTGCAAGCTCCTACTCGGTGATCCTCTCGAATCCGGAGGCGTCGTAGACCTTGTCGGCGTTCTCGCTCTCGATGAAGCTCATGAACTTGCCGGCTTCCTTCTCCTGGGCAGTGGTCTTGATGACTGCGGCGGAGAAGGTCATCTCCTCTTCGGCGCCCTCGGGAGTCCCCTTGAAGACGGCGGATCTGGTGCCTTCTGCCAGGCAGTCGTTGCCGTTGGGATTGACCTCTTTGTCCTTGGTGGCATCGAGCCAGTCCATGCAGGCCTCGTCCTCGCAGATGAAGATGTCGCAGTCATAGCCCGCCTCGATCTTGGCTGCGAGCATGCTGGGCTCGTCGTAGGTGACCCTTACAGCGGCATAGCTGGACATGCTCTTATAGCTGTCGACCAGATTGGCCACGGCGTATACCGAGTTGTTGGACGCGAAAACGTTGAGTATGATCTCGTCAGGCTCCTTGGCGGTCTTTGCGCCGCAGGCGGAAGTCATGACGATGATAAGCGCTGCCATGAGCAGCGCGAGGAACTTTCTTGATCTGAGACCTGATGTCATATTTCTGAACTCCGTAAGCTTCACCAAATCTTTATAAATCTTTTTCTACATTTGGCGTCTTTTCCTTTATAATAGACACATTAATATACCATATCTGACGAAAGGTTGACAAGATTAAATGCTAAAAAAACTGGCTGGCTGCATAAGGGAGTATGCATGGCTGACGGCCCTGTCTCCGCTCTTCATGATCGGAGAGGTGGCTCTCGAGGTCCTGATCCCTTATCACATGGCGGATCTGGTGGATCTGGGCATACAGGCCGGCGATATGACCGTCATAAGATCCGTAGGGATGAGGCTGATCCTCCTCGCCTTCGCGAGCATGCTCTGCGGCGTCCTCGGCGCGGTCACTTCGTCCACGGCGTCGTCCGGATTCGCGGCCAATCTGCGCCACGACATGTACTACAACATCCAGAGATTTTCTTTCTCCAACATCGATAAATTCTCTGCCTCGGGCCTGGTGACCAGGATGACCACCGACGTTACCAACGTCCAGATGGCCTTCGCCATGCTCATGAGGATGGCGGTAAGGGCCCCCGCCAGCATAATCCTCGCCATGATCGCGGCGAGAAGGATCAACAGGAGGCTCTCCCTGGTCTTTCTTTACGTGCTGCCGGTCCTGGCCGTGGGTCTTTTCATGATTATGAGGAAGGCCCTGCCGCTGTTCGAGCGCATGTTCAGGATCTATGACAGGCTCAACAACACCGTCCAGGAGAACGTCCGAGGGATAAGGGTCGTCAAGGCCTTCGTCCGCGAGGAAAAGGAGAACGAGAAGTTCGGCGAGGTGGCGGACGACCTTTACAGGACCAGCTTCGGGGCTGAGAGGATCATGGCCCTGAACGGCCCGCTGATGCAGATCTGCTCCTACAGCTGCATGCTCCTGATCGCCTGGCTGGGCGCAAAGCTGATAGTTTCAGGCTCCATGACCACAGGCCAGCTGATCTCCATCAACACCTACGTCATGCAGATCCTCATGAGCCTCATGATGCTATCCTTCATGCTGAGCATGAGCTCCATCGCCATCGCCGCCGCAAAGCGCATCAGCGAGGTCCTGATGGAGGAGCCCGATATCGAGAGCCCCGAAGAGCCCGTCCCCGGTCCCGCCGACGGTTCCGTCGCCTTTGAGGACGTGGATTTCGGTTACGGCAGCTCTCTGGACTGCATAAACGATATCGATCTTAAGATCGCCTCCGGCGAGACCATAGGCATCCTGGGCGGCACGGGAAGCGGCAAGACCAGTCTGGTCCAGCTGATCCCCAGGCTCTACGACGCGAGGAAGGGCAGAGTCCTGGTCGGAGGGACCGACGTCAGGGAGCTTGACCTGACCGCCTTAAGAAAGAGCGTCTCCATGGTCCTTCAGAAGAACGTGCTCTTCAGCGGCACCGTGGCGGACAATCTGCGCTGGGGCAATGAAGAAGCCACCGACGAGGAACTGCTGCAGGCCCTCGATCATGCCCAGGCCAAGGGCTTCGTCCTCGAGAAGGAGGGCGGCCTCTACGGCAGGGTGGAGCAGGGCGGCTCCAATTTCTCCGGCGGCCAGAGGCAGAGGCTCTGCATCGCCAGAGCTCTGGTATCAAAGCCTAAGATCCTGATCCTGGACGACTCCACCTCCGCGGTGGATACCCACACCGAATCCCTGATCAGAAAGGCCTTCAGAGAAGATCTACCCGACACCACCAAGATCATCATCGCCCAGAGGATCTCTTCCGTGAGGGACGCCGACAGGATCGTGGTCCTGGACAACGGAAGGATCAGCGGGGTAGGCACCCACGACCAGCTCATGGCGTCCAACGCCATCTACAGAGAAGTATATGATTCTCAGACAAAGGGAGGTGACTTCGATGCCGCAGAATAACGGAAAGGCTCAGGAGCCCGTCCAGAGGCAGGCAGGTCCCGCAGGCCCCGGAAGGGGAGGAAGGGCAGCCGCCCAGGGACGCATCCGCATCCCCAAGGGGACCGGAAAGGCCGTAAAGAGAGTCTTCTCATACATCGGAAAAGGTTATACCGCCTCCTTCGTCATCGCCATGCTCTGCATGGGAACGGCCTCCCTGGTCAGCGTCAGGGCGTCCCTCTTCATGCAGACCCTCATCGACGACTACATCGGGCCTCTGGTCCTGTCGGCTTCCCCCGACCTTTCGGGCCTTCTGAGAGAACTGATGATGCTGGCCGGGATCTATCTCATCGGCATCGCAGCCAGCCTTGCCAACAACCTGCTGATGGCCAGGATGTCCCAGGGAGTCCTGAGAAACATCAGGGGCGAGATGTTCGCCAGGATGCAGACTCTGCCCATCGGGTATTTCGATTCCCATCCCTACGGCGACATCATGTCCCGCTTCACCAACGACACCGACACCATGAGGCAGATGCTCTCACAGAGCATCCCCAGCGTGATATCTTCGCTGATAACCGTCGTGGCGGTCCTTTACTCGATGATCAGGATCAGCCCGCTGCTCACCCTGATCCAGCTGCTGGGCGTGGTCGTGATGTACATGATAACCATCACCCTGGGCGGCAGGTCGGCCATGTTTTACGGAAAAAGGCAGGCTGCCCTCGGCGGGATGAACGCCCACATCGAAGAGATGATCAACGGCCAGAAGGTGGTCAAGGTCTTCTGCTACGAGGAGAGGGCCAAGAAGGCCTTTGACGAAAAGAACGAGGACCTGAGAAAGACCACCACCAAGGCCAACATCCTTGCCAATATACTCATGCCCATCATGGGGAACATGAGCAACGTCATCTACGCGGTCCTTGCCCTTGCCGGCGGAATGTTCGCCATCAGCGGAAGGACGGCCCTGACCCTGGGCGGCATCGCCTCGTTCCTGGCTCTTTCCAAGAGCTTCAACAGGCCGGTCAGCCAGATCTCCCAGCAGATCAATTCAGTGGTCATGGCCCTTGCGGGAGCCCAGAGAGTCTTCGATCTCATCGACGAAAAACCCGAGACCGATGAGGGAGACATAACACTTGTTTATGTAAATGAGGCTGAAGACGGAACGCTTACCGAGACCGATACCTTCACCGGTGTCTGGGCATGGAAGGAGCCTCTTGAGGACGGGAGCTTCAGGCTCACCAAGCTTCGCGGCGACGTCCGCATGAAGGACGTGGACTTCAGCTACGTCCCCGAAAGGCAGATCCTCTACGATATAAACCTCTACGCCAAGCCCGGCCAGAAGATCGCATTCGTCGGTTCAACCGGCGCGGGGAAGACCACCATCACCAATCTGATCAACCGGTTCTACGACATCCAGGACGGCCAGATCACCTACGACGGCATCGACATCAAGAGGATAAAAAAGAAGAACCTGCGCAAATCCCTGGGCATGGTCCTTCAGGACGTCAACCTCTTCACCGGCAGCATCCGGGACAACATCCGCTACGGCAGGCTCTCCGCCACCGACGAGGAGGTCGTCGAGGCGGCGAAGCTGGCCAACGCCCACAGCTTCATCGAGAAGCTGCCGGAGGGCTACGATACCGTGATCTCCGGGACCGGCAGCCAGCTCTCCCAGGGCCAGTGCCAGCTGATCTCCATCGCCAGGTGCGCGGTGGCCAATCCTCCGGTCATGATACTGGACGAGGCGACCAGCAGCATCGACACCAGGACCGAAGCTCTCATCCAGCAGGGCATGGATAGCCTCATGAACGACAGGACGGTCTTCGTCATCGCCCACAGGCTCTCTACCGTCCAGAACTCCAACGCGATCATGGTCCTTGAGAAGGGCCGGATCATCGAAAGAGGGGACCACGACGACCTGATCGCCCAGAAGGGCAGGTACTACCAGCTTTACACCGGCATGGCCGAGTAGGGCTTGATCCTCCATTGACACTGTGCTAAATAAGAGTTATCCTTGTATCAGATAAAGGATAACTCTTATTTTTATAATATGATCTGATCTCTTCGAAGATGCTGCCGTGCTTAGGCGCTCATACTAAGCGAGGGGTGGCGCAAGGAGGCACCGCGCCGACTGCCGTCAGGCAGGCGGATGCGGGGGATGCCTGCGCCAGGACCCCGAGCGGACCTTGCATCATCGGCCTGGAGCGGTCAGATCACCCTTAAGGAGGACTCAAATGCGCTACGAATACTTCGCGTCTAAGCTGGCCGAAGACTATCTCAAGAAAGGCATCGTCGACGGCGACAACTACCCCGAGATGGACCTTTACATCGACCAGATGGTCAGCTGCCTCAACAAAGAGCTGGAGCTCTATAAGACCGGAAGCTCCGGTCCCGTGACCAAGGCCATGGTCAGCAACTACACCAAGCACAAGATGATCCCCGGCCCCGACGGCAAAAAGTACAACAAGGACCATCTGCTCTTCATGACCATCGTCTTCTACCTTAAGAACAGCCTGAGCATGGACCAGATCCAGAAGCTCATGGCCCCGCTGCTCTCCAATTACAACTCCGAGTGGGACGACGCCATCGACCTCTCCCTGCTGTATAAGACCTTCGCGGATTTCACCCGCGAAGAGGAGGCCGGCCTTCCGGACCGGATCTCCCAGAAGATCAGAGACGTGAAGAATCTCTGCGCCAAGCACGACGCGGAGGACGATACCTCCGAGCTCTTCACCCTGATCATCAGCCTCATCGTCGAGTCCTACGCCGAGAGGTTCATCGCCGAAAAGCTGCTGGACGAGTATTTCGCAGGCTAAAAGCGGCCGAAAGGAAGTGATCCCATGATCGGCATAGATATGAAGGCTCTTACCGGGGAGACTGCCCTCTGGCTGGCGTCCGAACGGTACGTCGAGCTGGCCCAAAGGGCCCTTGAGATGAGGAAGAGCTCCTACTGCCCATATTCCGGCTTTGCCGTGGGAGCGGCCCTTCTCACCGAAGAGGGCAGGGTCTATACCGGCTGCAACATCGAGAACGCGGCGTACAGCGTCACCGTCTGCGCCGAGAGGACAGCCCTTTTCAAGGCCGTCAGCGAAGGGGAGAGGCGCTTTTCCGCCATCGCCGTAGCCGGAGGAAAGGCGGGCGGTCCCGCCGGCGGTCTGTGCACCCCCTGCGGAGTCTGCAGGCAGGCACTGAGGGAGTTCTGCGGTCCCGATTTTGCGGTCGTCTGTCCCATCACCGACGAGAAGGGGACCCTGTCGGAGCTGAGGATCTATACCCTCGAAGAGCTTCTTCCCGACAGCTTCGGTCCTGACGACCTGGGCAGATAAAGCGCTGCGGGGAGAAAGATCCCGCCGCAGGCTTACGAACAATGACCGCTGATCTCTAACGAAAGGAGAAAAAATGGAAGGTCTTGATCATCAGTTCCACATAAACTGCGATCCCGACGAGATCGGACGCTACGTCATAATGCCCGGCGACCCGGGAAGGGTCCCGGCCATCGCAGCCCTTCTGGACGACGCCCATCCGGTGGTCTTCATAAGGGAGTTCAACGTATACACCGGATATCTTCACGGCGAGAAGGTCACGGTCTGCTCTACCGGCATCGGCGGCCCCTCCGCTTCCATCGCCATGGAGGAGCTGCACAACATGGGCGCCGATACCTTCATTCGCTGCGGCACCTGCGGAGGAATCGATACCGACGTCTGCGCCGGCGACGTGGTGGTCGCCAAGGCCGCGGTCAGGTACGAGCATACTTCGAGGGAATACGCCCCCATCGAGTATCCCGCGGTGGCTGACTTCGGCGTCACCCTCTGCCTTAAGGAGGCCGCCGAGGAGCTGGGCTTCAGGACCCACGTGGGCGTTGCCCAGTGCAAGGACTCCTTCTACGGCCAGCACGATCCGAAAAAGAGCCCGGTAGCCTTCGAGCTCCTGGCCCTCTGGGACGCCTGGAAGAGGCTCAGGGTAAAGTGCTCGGAGATGGAATCCGCTGCTCTGTTCGTCACGGCAGACGCCCTGGGAGTCCGCTGCGGGGCCTGCTTTCACGTCATCTGGAATCAGGAGAGGGAGGCTGCCGGCCTTCCACAGGACAGGATAATGGATACCACCGCTGCCGTCAGGACGGCGGTCAGGGCCATGGAAAAGGTCATCCTCATGGACAGAAAGGGGAAATAGATGGACATCGACATGATTCTCCGCCACTGCGACCACACTCTTCTGGCGCAGGACGCCACATGGGACCGGATCAGGCGCATATGCGACGAGGGGATCGAATTCGGCTGCGCCAGCGTGTGCATCCCTCCGGCCTTCGTCCGCAGGGCAAAGGAATACACCTGGGACGCTCTCGAGATCTGCACCGTCATAGGCTTCCCCAACGGTTACAATTCTACGGCAGTCAAGGTCTTCGAGACCGAGGACGCTGTAGATGCGGGAGCCGACGAGATCGACATGGTGATCAACGTGGGAGCCCTCAAGGCGGGCGATACCGAATACGTGGAAAACGAGATCAGAGCGGTCCGCCAGGCCTGCGAGGGGAAGATCCTCAAGGTCATAATCGAGACCTGCCTGCTCACCGACGAAGAAAAGGTCATCATGTGCGGTATCTGCGCAAGGGCAGGGGCTGACTATATAAAGACCTCCACCGGATTTGCCGGCGGAGGCGCGACCCACGAGGACGTGAGGCTCATGAAGGCCAACTGCCCGGAAGGCCTTAAGATCAAGGCCGCAGGCGGGATCAGGGATCTTGAGGACGCTGCCCTTTACCTGGAAGAGGGGGCGGACCGGCTGGGCACCAGCCGCATAGTGAAAGCCGCAAAGGAACTGATGCGCTGATGCGGGATAAAAAATATGCCCCCGGCGGGGCATATTTCGAATGAAAAACTAAAACTCTATGCCTTTTCTTGCGGGCACTCCTTCATCGAAGGGGTGCCTGATCTTTTTCATCTCGGTGACGTAGTCCGCCAGAGCGATGAGCCTTTCAGAGGGCTTTCTTCCGGTGAGGACCACCTCAAGGCCTTCGGGCCTGCTCTCTAGGGACTCAGCCAGCCTGTCCTCGCTTATGGTCCCGTGATTGCACGCGGATACCGCCTCATCCAGCACCAGAAGGTCATAGGAAGGGGCGGCCAGAAGGGCGTTCTCAAGAAGGAGCCCGTAATCCCTTGCCGCGTTCCTTCTGCCTTCTTCGTCCAGCCTCTTGAAAAGGCCGTAATGAGTGCGGCAGACCATAATATCTATTCCGTCAACTTTGCTCAAAACTGTGTGTTCGGAAGATGTCCCGTCCTTGAAGAACTGAACGAAGAGGACCTTCTTTCCCGCTCCGGCAGCCCTGACCGAAAGGCCTATGGCCGCGGTGGTCTTGCCCTTGCCGTCACCGCAATAGATATGAAGAAGACCTTTCATCCTACACCTCCCTGTTGATGATCCGGTAGACCAGGTCCATGTCCAGGCCCTTGCGCACCGCGCCCGCCAGGATATCGTACTGGCTGTCCTTGTAGGCCTTAAGATCGAAGCTCCCCAGGCTCTCGAAGGCGATGCACTTTCTTTCGCAAAGGGCCCTGACGATGACGTCGCTGATGCCGGGAGCGTCGAAGATCCCGTGGATGTAGGACCCGTAGACGCTGCCTTTGCGGGTCAGCACGTCCGCCTCGCCGCTCCTTCCCATGTGGATCTCGTAGCCCTCGTAGTACATCCCGGAAAGGCCTTGGAATATGCCTTCGACGCTGCCGAACCTGCCCGAGGTCCTGGTCTGGGTCTTCTCTTCGCAGAAGCAGGTCTCGGTATCCAGTATCCCCATCCCTGCGATCTCCGAGACCTCCGAAGCCTCAAGGTGCTCCGGATCCTTGATGCTTTTCCCGAGCATCTGAAAACCGCCGCAGATGCCAAAGACCGGAGTCTTTCTCGCCGCGGCCTTCATCACCGCGGCCTCCAGTCCGCTCTGCCTCAGCCACTTAAGATCCTCGATGGTGCTCTTGGTCCCCGGGATGATGATCATGTCCGGCTCTCCCAGGTCTTTCAGGGAGGACACGTATCGCAGGAACACGTCCTCGTAGCGCTCAAAGGGACTGAGATCGGTGAAGTTGGATATCCTGGGAAGGCGGATAACCGCGATGTCGATGAGGCCCGCTCCGCCTTTTTTCTCGAATCTTTCCGATAGGCTGTCCTCGTCGTCGATGTCGACCCTGGTGTAGGGGATCACCCCGGCCACCGGCACCTTGCACAGGTCCTCCAGCATCACCAGGCCGGGCTTGAGGATAGACACGTCGCCCCTGAATTTGTTGATGACGGTGCCCTTGACCCGCCGCCTCTCGTCCTCTTCGAGGAGGGCGATGGTGCCGTAGAGCTGGGCGAAGACGCCGCCTCTGTCGATGTCGCCCACCAGAAGGACGGGGGCGTCCACCATCTTTGCCAGGCCCATGTTGACTATATCGTCGGATTTGAGGTTGATCTCGGCGGGGCTTCCCGCGCCCTCGATGACGATGACGTCGTATTCTGAGGCCAGGCTCTCGTATGCCTTCATGACGTCGGGGATCAGTTCCTTCTTTTTCTTGAAGTACTCGGTTGCCCTCATGTTGCCCAGGACCCTGCCGTTGACGATGACCTGGCTGCCCACGTCGGTGGTGGGCTTGAGGAGTATGGGGTTCATCCTGACGTCGGGCTCGATGCCGGCTGCCTCGGCCTGGACCACCTGGGCCCTTCCCATCTCGCCTCCGTCCCTGGTGATGAAGGAATTGAGGGCCATGTTCTGGCTCTTGAAGGGCGCGGCCTTAAGGCCGTCCTGCCTGAGGATCCTGCAGAGGCCTGCCGCGATCAGGCTCTTTCCCGCGTTGGACATGGTCCCCTGTATCATTATGTTCTTAGCCATTGGTGCTTCCTTTGATGATGTCGGTGAGGGCGTTGATGAGCCGGCCGTTCTCTTCGGCGAGCCTTACGGCGGTCCGGTACCAGCCGGGGCCCAGGCCCCTGTAATTGGAGCAGTCCCTTACGGCGATCCCGAAGGGGATCAGCCTTTCCGAAAGGTCCGAAGGCCCCCTGAAGAGGATGAAATTGGCGGAGGAGGGCACAGGTCTCAGACCCAGCTCATCAAGGGCTTTGAAGAGCTTTGATCTTTCCTCCCTGATAAGCTCCATCGTTTTTTCGGGATATCCCTGCTCTTTAAGGGCGGCGATGCCGGCTGCCTGGGCGGGACCGGAGACGTTCCATGGCTGGATGGCGTCCGACATCCCGGCCAGAAGATCCGGATCGGAGGACAGGCAGTACCCCAGCCTCAGGCCTGCCATCCCCCAGGACTTGGTGAATGCCTTGAGGATCACGAGGCAGGGATGGTCCTTGACCAGACGGGCCAGGGAAGCTCCGTCTGAAAGGTCGATAAAGCATTCGTCGAGGAGCACTCTGGTCCCGAGGGCCTCGCAGACATGAAGGATACCCTTCGCCGTGGACTCTTCCAAAAGGGTCCCCGCAGGGTTGGAGGGGCTGCAGAGGAAGAGGACGTCCGGCCGCTCTTTCTTGATCGCGTTGATGATCCTGGGGCCGGCCGTAAAGCCATCTTCTTCTAAGGTCTCAAAGAACGATACATTTGCGCCGCAGGCCCTGAGAGCCTGCTCGTACTCCGAAAAGGCCGGGACCGGTATCAGGGCGGTCTCAGGCTCTTCGGCCCGGCAGAAGGCGTATATGAGCTCCGAGGCGCCGTTCCCGCACAGCACGAAGCTCTCCGGAAGTCCTTCCGCTCCGGCGATGGCCTTTGTGAGTTCGCTGCAGCAGGGATCCGGGTATCGGTCCATGCGGAGCAGGGCATCTGCCGCCGCAAAGACGACGCTCTCAGGCGGGCCCAGAGGGTTGACGTTGGCCGAAAAGTCCAGCACTATTCTCTTGTCGGCGCTTCCGCCGTGGGGATTCTTCTTTTGGTAGAGCATATCAGATCACGATGGCTGCCCTTGCCGCCAGGGCGATGATGAGCCCCGCGGCGGCCGACGTGTACATCAGCCGGCAGCTTCTTTCGATGTCCCTTGTCTCGATCTCCCTTAAGGGATCTCCTATGAACTGTTTTTTGTGGAGGACCCCTCCGTACCAGGCGTCTCCGGCAAGCTGAAGGCCGAGAAGGCCGGCGCAGACCGATTCGGTCTGAGCGGAGTTGGGGCTGGCGTGGTTATAGCGGTCGCGCCTGAAGATCCTCCAGCCGTTCTTCGCGTCCAGGCCGAGGAGCCGGCCTGCCAGGAGCATCACCAGGGCTGAGACCCTGGCGGGTATCCAGTTGAACAGGTCGTCCATCTTAGCGGGGACGAAGCCGAAGTATGTATAGGGGGGATCGATATATCCCGTCATGGAGTCCATGGTGTTGACGGCCTTGTAGAGAAAGCCCAGGGCAGGGCCTCCGACGGCCATGTAGATGATGGGCGCCATGACCCCGTCGGAAAAGTTTTCGGCAACGGTCTCTACGGCGGCCCTGGCGACGCCCTTTTCGTCCAGCCTTGCGGTGTCCCTTCCGACGATCATGGAGACGGCGCGGCGGCCGGACTCAAGGCCTTCATTTTCCAGGGCCTTTTGGACCTTGAGAGCCTCGTCTTTAAGAGACTTTGCGGCCAGGATCTGCCAGCACATTATAGTCCCGACGACATAGACGAGGACGGGGCTCACCATGGCGCAGGCCCTGAGGAGCAGGGCAGGGACCAGCCAGGCGAGGGATACCACGATGATCCACATGAGGCCTCCCGCCATCCTTTCCCCGGCCGGGGTCTTCGGGAAGACCTTCCTCAGCAGCTTTTCCAGAAGGCTTATCTCCCTTCCTATGATCACCACCGGATGGGTTATGCTGTGGGGGTCTCCTAAGATGAGATCGACGATGAAGCCCGCCCCAAGGCAGATGAGCCAGGTCATAGGGCCCCGCCTTCGGCAGCCTTATGCTGCATGGTGAAAATATACACCGGGTTCAGGGCGTTCATCAGGTGATACGGTCCGGCCTTTCTGCCCCTTGAGACCGAAAGCAGTACCGCCTCGGACTCTCCCGGGCCGAACTCCTTCATCACCGAGGTGAGCTCCGATACCGATTCCAGTGTGACCGCGGTGGCGACGATCCTCGCGTCAGGAGACTTTGAAAGGGCAAGGGTTATGATCTCCTTCATGTTCCCGGAGCTTCCGCCTATGAATACGTGGGTGGGAACGGGAAGATCCCCGCAGGCGCCGGGGGCTGTCCCCCTGACCACCGTGACGTTGGATGCTCCCAGGGCCTTTCCGTTGACCTCTATGAGATCGGCGGCGGCGTCCTTCTTTTCGACGGCGTAGACGTGTCCCCTGGGTGCCTTTAAGGCCATCTCCACGGAGACAGAACCTGTGCCGGCCCCGATGTCCCAGCAGACGGAGCTCTCGGTGAGCCTGAGCTTTGAAAGGCAGACCGCCCGGACCTCGCTCTTGGTCATGGGGACCACTTCAGTCCCATCGGCTCCTCTGACGAAGGCGTCGTCGGGAAGCCCTCCGGTCACGATGCCGCTGGGGCAGGGATCTTCAATGATCACCGCGCTCAGGGAGTCGAAGGTCATTGCCCTGAGCTCCTCGGGGCTTCCGGTGGTTATCTTCTCGTCCGGGTAGCTGAGCCTTTCGCCCACGTGAAGTATGGTGTCTGCAAGTCCCGCGCCGATGAGCCTCTCGCAGAGCCTGTTCACTCCGTCGGAGCCTCCGGTCATGGCGAAGACCCTCGCATTGCGCCTGATCAGGTCCTCGATGGGATAGTCCCTTCCGTGAAGGCTGGCTGTGGGGATGTCCTCATATGAGATCCCGAGCCTGGCGCAGAGCAGCGAAAGAGAGCTGACTCCGGGCAGGACCTTGACGTCGCATCCGGAGAGCATGGGAAGAAGCTTCTTGGTACCGCTGTAAAAGCCGCTGTCTCCGGACATGAGGACGGTGAACCTGCGGAACTGCCTGTTCTCTTCGATGACTTTGGCGATGGCGGCGGGGGCGACGGCGTCGAAGGCTGGCTTTCCCTCTTCGGAATACGCCTGTATCATCCTTTTTGCGCCGATAAGGCAGTCAGCCTCCTTAACGGCCCTGATGACCTCAAGAGTGGCTGATTCCGGCGCACCGGGCCCGATGCCCGCGACTATGACGGAAGGCCTGAAAATGAGGCCCGCCCGCTCTTCTATGATATTCACCGCTTCGCCCAAAGAGACGCCATCCCTTTGGGGAGGCCTGCCGATGACCAGGAGCCTGGCTCCCGCCTTTCTTGCCGCGGAGAGCTTCTCATCGAAGCCTCCGGCCTTTCCGCTCTCCTTGGTTACCAGCCAGGAAGCGTGGCACATGGAGAGGGTAGCCGCGTTCATCTCCTCGGTGAAGGGCCCCTGCATGGCGATGATGCGGGAAGGGGGAAGACCGGCCTCTTCGCAGGCCTTGAGGGAGCTCTCCATGGGAAGTACCCTGGCGAAGACCCGCTCTGAAAAGCCCTTGAGCGATGCGAATACCGAAAGCTCCTTGCTCCCGGTGGTGAGAAGGATGCTTCCCTCTGTTTCATCAAGAAATGACGCAGCCTCCTTTGCGTCCGAAACGAAGACCGCGTCCCCGGGCAGGGCGGAGCCTTCTCTCAGGACTCTCAGATACCCTGTACCGGTCTCTTCGCAGGCCTTCGCGATGTTCTCCGTGACTACGGCAGCATAGGGATGGGTCGCGTCGACCACCAGGTCGTAGCGCTCCTTCGAAAACAAAGCCCGCATCTCTCCTTCGTCAAGCCTTCCGGAGCTGACGGAGACGTTTTCCGCGGCTTCTATCAGGGAGCCTCCGTATTCGGTGGCGGTGAAGGCCGAGACCGAGACGGGCCTGCCCTTCAAAAGCTCGGCCAGCTCCCTTCCCTCGGTGGTCCCGGCAAAAATGCATATCTTAAACATTCCTGTATCCTCTCGGGGTGATCAGTCTGCCCGATATGACCCTGGTCATGGCGTTGCCGATGAAGACCGTGCAGAACATGTCCACGGGGGCCTCTCTCAGTTCCTTCAGGGTCAAGAGCCTGCTGCTCTCCTCGTCTCTTCCGATGTTTCGGGCGATGGCGCAGGGCCTGCTCTCGGGCAGGACCCGCAGAAGGATGTCGCAGGCTTTTTTGAGGTGGTCAGGCCTTCCCTTGCTGGCCGGATTGTAGAGGACGATGGAAAGATCGGCCTCGGCGGCCTTTTCCAGCCTCTTTTCGATGAGTTCCCAGCTGGTCAGCCTGTCCGAGAGGCTGATCACGGCGAAATCGTGGGTCAGGGGGGCGCCTAAAAGCGCCGCCCCGCTGCACGCGGCGGTGAGGCCGGGGATGATCCTGATCTCGGGATCCTCGCTCTCTCCTCTGAGCTCGTAGACCAGGGCAGCCATACCGTAGATCCCGCTGTCGCCGGAGCATACCAGGCAGACGTCCTTGCCTTCTTTTGCCGCGTCAAGGGCGGCCCGGCAGCGCTCGGTCTCCCTGGTCATGGGGGTCGTGAAGTATTCCTTGTCCGGATACCAGGGCTTTACCAGCTCGGTGTACACGGGATAGCCCACGATGAGGCTGCATTCCCTGAGGGCTTTGTCCGCCCCGATGGTCATGTCGTCCCGGTCTCCGGGGCCTATGCCTACAACTGTCAATCTACTCAAAGCTGACCTCCGAATCTTCCATGGCGACGGCGCAGGTCACGCCGTCCATGGCTGTCTTTTTGACTATTATCCTGCCGCCTCCGAAGGCTGCGGCCCTTTCGCAAACGTTGTCCACTCCCGTGACCTTCTCGACGAAGGGGGAGGGGGTGAAGTCTCCCGGAACGCTCCTCAGCTCGTCCGCCGTGTAAAAAGCTGCGGGAAGCTCCCATCTACTGCAGAACTCCAGAAGCCCCGCCTCGTCCTTTTTGAGATCGATGGACGCGGCGCTTTTGACCGCCCTGAGGTCTATGCCGTGGTCCTTAAGGACAGACCGGACCGCCTTTTCGATGGCGTCCGCCGACGTTCCTCTTCTGCATCCGATGCCTAAACGGAGCACCCTGGGGATGATCCTCAGGGTCCTTTCAAAGGGGGAAAGGTCCTTAAAGCCGACGTAGATCCCCAGCTCTCCCTGGGAGGCGCCGAAGGTCCCCGGGGGAAGGCTCCCTTTGACGGGAAGGTCCGACAGCAGGGGGACGTCTTTTTCCAGGATCGCGGAGGAGACCTCCTTGGCGGTCTTAAGATCGTCTATCATAAATCCCTGCTCCGCCGCCCATTTGTCCACCGAGAACCGGTGGTTGATGTCGGTGGCGGTGGTGATGACCGCTTTCGCTCCAAGGGATTCTGCCAGCTCTTCTGCCAGCCGGTTCGCTCCTCCGATGTGGCCAGAGAGCAGGGGGATCACGAAGGTCCCCAGCTCGTCGACGCAGATCACCGCCGGATCCTCCGCCTTGGACCTGAGATAGGGCGCGAAGGATCTCACCGCGATGCCGCAGGAGCCCACGAATATCAGGGCGTCGGAGGTCCTGAAGGCTTCTTCGTAAAGAGGTGCCGAGGGCTTGGGGATGGGAGCGAAGACGCCCTCCGCCAGCCTTTCCGCAGTAAATGCCTTTATATCATCCCCAGCCAGAGCCTTCATTATCCTTTCCGCGGTTGCGATCCCTCTTCTGCTGTAGGCGAAAAGACTGATCTTCATCCTACCTGCCGCCTTCGGGCTTTTGAGCAGCCTCTCTGGATTCGGTGGTAAAGGCCGGATGGTAGAGCAGGGATCTCATGTATTCGTCTCCCATGCACCTTCCGACTATGATGAGGGAGGTCTTGGTGAGACCGTTCTCCTTCACCGTCCTGTCCAGGGTGCCGACGGTGCAGCGGAATATCCTCTCGTCGGGCCAGCTGGCCTTGTAGACCACGGCGGCTGGGGTGTCCTCCGGATATCCGCCCTCCAGCAGCTCCTTCTGGAGTTTTTCGGTGAGGGAGGTGCTGAGGAAGAGCACCATGGTGGACCCGTGGGCGGCCAGGGCCCTGATGGATTCCCCCTCGGGGACGGGAGTCCTTCCCGCGGCTCTGGTGATGATGACGGTCTGGCTCACGTCGGGGAGGGTATATTCGGTCTTAAGGGCAGCCGCGGCTCCGCAAAAGGCGCTGACTCCGGGGCACACGTCGTACTCTATGCCGGCATCCGAAAGGACGTCGAACTGCTCTCTTATCGCTCCGTAGATGCTGGGATCTCCGCTGTGGAGGCGGACGGTGGCAAGGCCCTCCGCTTCGGCCTTCTTCATCTCGGCCGTGACCTCCTCCAGGGTCATCTTCGCGCTGTCAAGGAGCCTGGCGCCGGGCTTGGCAAGCTTAAGGATCTCGGGGTTTATGAGGGACCCCGCGTAGATTATGAGGTCGGCCTCTCCCAGGAGCCTCGCTCCTCTCAGGGTGATGAGATCGGGGGCTCCGCAGCCCGCTCCTACGAAATGTATCATATGACATGCTCCTTTGCTATGGTCTCAAGCATCTGCCGGGCTCCCTCGGTCTCGCACAAAAGCCCGTATTCGTTGGAATATACCATGGCGCCGGTCTTTATGGCGCCCTTGACCCGGTAATCGATGATGAAGGCGATCCTCGCAGCCAGCCTTTTCATGGTCCCTTCGAGCAGCCCTTCCTCCGAGAGGATCCTCAGGGCGTCGTCGCAGGTGGCGCAGTCGAGGATCTGGGTCATGGACTCCTTTGAGAGGCCCTCAGCCCCGCCGTAGGCCGCCAGGATCTCCATCCTGCAGTCCCCGTATTTTGAATGGGTGTTCATGAGGCCGCCCGCCAGCTTGACCAGCTTTCCTATGTGGCCGACGATCAGGGCCCCTTCAAAGCCCATCTCCTTGCACATGTCCAGGCTGTCTCCGATGTAGTTGGAGACGGCGACGGAAAGGGCGGGATCCAGCTCCAGGCTCCCCTTGATGTAATCCGCTCCCATGTTGCCTGGGGTTAGAAGGGCGAAGCCCGCGCCGCTCTCCTTCTTCTGCCTCAGGGATATCCTGATGGTATCGATGAGGGCCTGCTCGCTCATGGGATCGACGATGCCGGTGGTCCCGAGGATCGATATGCCCCCGATGATGCCGAGCCTGGGATTGAAGGTCTTCCGAGCCAGCTCTTCTCCGTTGGGAACGGAGATCACGACGCTGAGGCCTCCCTGATAGTCCGAAGCCTCCAGCACCTCTTTGAGGTTCTCTTCGATCTGCCTTCTGGGGCCGGAATTGATGGCGGCGTTTCCCACAGGCTGGTCGAGGCCGCGCTTGGTGACCCTTCCTACGCCTTTTCCCCCGTCGATATGTACGCCGGGCTCCGGGCACAACGCCACCTCGGAATATATAAGGGCGCCGTCGGTGACGTCGGGATCGTCCCCGCTGTCCTTTCTCACGGCGCAGCTGGCACGGCCCTCGCTGATCTTCATATCCTCGATCTTAAGGTCCAGCTTCTTCCCCTTGGGGGTGGTTATGGTTATGGTCTCAGGGCCCTTGCCGGTGAGGAGGGCGATGGCAGCGGCTTTTGACGCAGCCGCGGCGCAGGAGCCCGTGGTATATCCCAGCCTGAGCTTTTTTCCGTCCTTTACGACGAATCCCTCCATGGCCTACCTCGCGATCTTATACAGAAGGGCGTTGCAGATGGCGGCAGCCACGTTGCTTCCCCCCTTGCGGCCCCGGGCCACGATGAAGGGCGCCCTGGAGCCTTCGATGATCCTCTCCTTGCTCTCGACCACGTTGACGAAGCCCACAGGGACTCCGATGATGAGGGCAGGGGAGAGCTTCCCCTGATCCATCAGGTCCTTAAGGCAGATCAGGGCCGTCGGGGCGTTGCCGATGGCGAAGATGCAGGGCTTTTCGAGCCTCGCTGCCTTTTCCATGGATACGATCGCCCGGGTTATCCCTCTTTCCTTAGCCTCCGCAGCCACGTCCGGGTCGGACATGAAGCAGTGGACCTCTCCGCCCAGCCTTGCCAGGATGGTCTTGTTGATCCCGGCCCTGGCCATCTGGGTGTCGGTGACGATGTCGCAGCCGCTCTTAAGGGCCTCGACGCCTTTGGTAACGGCGTGGTCGGAAAAGACCAGATTGTCGGCGTAGTCGAAATCGGCGGTGGTGTGGATGGCCCGCTTGATGACGGCCTCGTTCTCCGGATCGAGGACGCGGTCCCCCAGTATCTCGGTTATGATCTCAAAGCTTCTTTTTTCGATATCTGCCGGTCTAATATTCTCTATCATGTCTCTTTTTCTCCGTCAGGCAGGCTCCGTAGAACCCCTCCGCAAAGCCAGTGTTCGAAAGGAAGTGGAAGTGGGGAAAGCCCGCATACAGTGTATCACCTGTGAAGACGCAGTCCCAGCTTTTTCCGCCGGACTTTTCGGCTGTAAAGCCCGATCCAGTGTTTTCCGCCTCCCAGCGGTGGAACTCGTGGCCTCTGATGGTCTCTCCCGCCCTGCACAGCATGTTGTCCTTTTGGGCGGTCAGGGTCACGTACCCGAACCGCGTGAGTTTTTTGTTGTCAAAGCATTTCCCGGGCAGGACACCCGCCATGGGAAAGCCTTCGATATCTTCGGTGAGGTACATGAAGCCTCCGCATTCAGCGATGGTGGGAAGGCCGCCTTTGACCGCTTCTCTTACCGTAGAGAGCATGGCCTTATTGGCGCTGAGCCTTTCAGCGTAGAGCTCCGGATAGCCTCCGCCAAGATACAGGCCGTCTATGCCGGAGGGCAGGGCGGCGTCCTCCAGGGGGCTGAAGCTCACCAGCTCGGCGCCCATGTCCCTGAGCACGTCCAGGCTGTCCTCGTAGTAGAAGCAGAAGGCCCTGTCCCTTGCGACGGCGATCCTTACCTTCTCGCGCTTTGGCAGGCTCAAGGGTTCATATCCCAGGGCGGGAGCCTCTTTTGCAAGGGAGATCAGCCCGTCCAGATCCACCGTCTTTTCGGCCTGGGACGCCAGGAGGGAGAGCTTTTCAGAAAGTCCCTCGACCTCAGCAGCGGTGACCAGTCCCAGATGCCTGCTCTCAAGGCTCACGTCCGGCATGGGAGGCATGTATCCCAGGGGGACGACCCGTCCGCCGAACCGCTTTCTCATGTCCTCGCTGATCGCTTCGTAGACCCTTGAGGAGCAGCGGTTTATGATGACGCCCTTTATGGTGTTCTCAGGCTCGAGGGAAAGAAAGCCCGCGATCACGGCCTCGATGGAAAGGGAGGCTCCCCTTCCGTCCACCACCAGCACCGCCGGGGTCCGGGTTAGCCTTGCGACGTCGAAGCTGCTGCCCTTGCTCTGGACGAGGCCAAGGCCGTCGTAAAAGCCCATGACCCCTTCTATGACCGAGACGTCCATGCCGGCGCCGTTCTTTGCGAGAAGTCCGGCCAGGGTCGAGTCGTCAAAGAAGAAGGAGTCCAGATTGGTGCTCCTGGTCCCGGTTATCCTGGTGTGGAACATGGGGTCGATATAGTCGGGACCGCACTTGAAGGCGGCGGTCTTAAGGCCTCTGTCCACCAGGGCCTTCATCACCGCGCAGGATACGGTGGTCTTGCCGCAGCCGCTCCCCGTTCCCGCTATAAGTATCCTGGGTATCTCACAGTTCATGGTACCATCTCCTGAGGGAGGCGCTGTCGATGTCGAACAGGTCCTCCGTCGTGTTCTGACTGATGAACTCCTCCGGTGTCACGGGCCTGGGGATCCGTCCTTCCTTTACCGGAAGCATCAGGTCCGAGACCTTCATGGCCAGATCGATCTCGTGAAGGGACATCAGTATCGCCATGTCCTTTTCCTTTGCCATGCGCCTTAGGATCTCAAGAAGCTCGATCTTGTAGCGGATGTCAAGGTAGGCGGTGGGCTCGTCCAGGACCAGCAGTGAAGGCTCCTGGCACAGGGCTCTTGCCAGCAGGACCCTCTGCCTCTGGCCGTCGGAAAGAGTCGAGAAATCCCTGTCCGAAAGGTCGGTCACCCGGACCTGGGCGAGGGCCTCGTCGATCTTCTCAAGGTCTTCTTTTTCAAGCCTTCCCATGAGGCCGGTGTAGGGATACCTGCCCATGGCGACCAGCTCCCTGCAGCTGGTGAGCTCGGGCCTTACCCGGTCGGTCAGGACCATGGCGATCTTTCTAGCGGTCTCTTTTGGGGAAAGTGTCCTCAGGTCTTTCCCTTCCAGCAGGACCTTCCCGCGGATCAGCGGGATCTGCCCTGTCACCGACTTGAGAAGGGTGGATTTTCCCGCCCCGTTGGGCCCGACCAGGGTCATGATCTTCCCGCGCTCCAGCGAAAGCTCGATGCCTTCGGTTATGATCCGGCTGCCGTAGCCTATGGCCAGCCCTTCAGCTCTCAAAAGCTCCATCTACACCTCCCTGTTCCTTCTGGAACTTATCATCATGTAGATGACCACCGGTGCGCCGAAGACCGAGGTGACCGTGCCGATGGCAAGCTCGGTGGGCGCGAAGACGGTCCTGGCGATCAGGTCGCAGGCCGTGCAGAAGAAGGCCCCGAAGAGGAAGGACGTGGAGATCACGTAGGAGGGCCTTGAGGATCTGAGGAGGGTCCTGGCTATATGGGGGACCGCGATGCCTACGAAGGAGACCGGTCCCGCCAGGGCGGTGACGCAGGCGGAAAGAAGGCTTGATATCAGTATGAGCAGGACTCTTACGGTCTTTACCCTGACTCCCATGCTCCTGGCATAGCCTTCGCCCAGGGCGTATGCTCCGATGGGCTTGATCATCAGAAATGCAGCGATGAGGCCGGGGATGCAGACGAGAAGGGCGATCCTGATGTCAGCCCAGTCAGCCCCGGAAAAGGAGCCCATGGACCAGCTGGTCAGATTGACAACGTCGTGGTCCGCGGCAAAGGTGATGCAGAACTCGGTGACCGCGCTGCATATGTATCCGACCATGATACCGACCACCAGCAGCATGGACATGTTCCTTACCCGCTGGGAGAACAAAAGGACCAGCAGGGTGATGAGAAGGGAGCCTCCGAAGGCCGCGGCGACCAGGGTGAGGGAGCTTATGAGGCCGATCCTGCCCGCAAAAAAGATCAGGACCAGGCCGACCACCATCTTCGCTCCCGAAGAGATGCCTAAAACGAAGGGGCCCGCGATGGGGTTTCTGAAGAAGACCTGAAGAAGGTAGCCCGAGACCGAAAGGCTGCCGCCCAGGATGGCGGCGAGAAGGGTCCTGGGAAGGCGGATCCTGAACAGGATGCTGCTCTCTCCCGAGGACGAGATGAGAGCGGAGAGCTCCTGGGACGCGGCCTTAGAAAAGACGCTCCTGACGCAGAGGGAAAGTCCTTTTCCCAGCATGGACCAGACCTTGGAGAGGCCGATGCTGACGCTTCCGATGGAGACGCTGGCCGCGATGACAGCAAAAAGCAGCAGGGCGCAGCCTGCCGCAGTATACGCAAAGCGCCCGGCGCCGCCGAGCCTCTGCCCATCATGGTCGATCAAACTTTTCTTCACGTCTGCCATGGTCTTTTTATCGGTATGCCCGGCTCTGCCGGGACTTGTTCATCTGAGCCTGTAGAGGAAGGGCAGCTCGTCGAGACCGTTCGCCTGTCCGCTGAAGACTCTGCTGAAGCTTTTTATGATAGTGCCCAGCTCGGTGGTCTGCTGGTACATGTTCTGTCCGGTGCACCAGACGTTCCCCTCGCTAACGGCCTTAAGGCCTTGGAGCAGGGAGCTTTTCCTCAGCATATCGTCCAGGGTCTTTACCTCCCCGTCGATATTGCTGTTGTATATGATGACGTCGGCGTCCCGCACGCTGCTGAAGAAGGTCTCCATCTCCAGAGTCACGGTGGAGCTCTTGGAATCGGGGTCTCCGATGTCGGAGAAAGCGTACTGCCCGCCGGCAAGATCGATCATCTTTGATACGTAGTCGCCGCTCCTTCTCACTACCGCACGTCCCGAGGAACTGATGTAGAAGAAGGCTACGGTCCTGCCGCTCTTTCCCGCGGACAGGGCTTCTTCCAGCTCGGCCTTCTGCCTTTCCATCACCGCGTCCGCTTCCTCTTCCTTGTCCAGGATCGCCCCGTAAAGGCGGATCCACTCGGTGCGGCCCAGGGGATGGGGCTCGTTGCTGGACTGGTCGGTGAGGACCGCGATGCCCAGCTCCTCCAGCTTGTCCTTGACCTCGGAGCTGTGGTTGATCATGGTCGATTCCACGGCGAGAGGGCAGGAGCTTTGGACCAGCATCTCGTAGTCAGGCTCGCTGTACTTGCCGGCATAGACCATCCGGCCTTCCTCCATGGCCTTTTTCGCTCCCTCCACGTACCAGTTCTCCGCCCTTGAGCCGGAGAAGGCGATGGAGCCCAGACCGTCCAGGGCGTCAAAAAGGCACATGACCGCAGTGGCCGCCATGTATATCCTTTCCACGGGCTGATAGAGGGGGACCGCCCCTTCGGGAGCGCCCTTTGGCAGTGACTTCCCCTCGGGGATCACCAGAAAGCTGCTGCCGTCCGAGATGGAGATGAGCTTGTAGCCACCTTCATAATAGTCTACGGAAAAACCCTGTGCAAAGTCAAGCTCCATGGAGGAAACGGGCTCCCCCATGGAACTGATGTTTTCGCTTTGAGGCCCCTGGCCGCAGCCTGAGAGAAGGCTCAGGACGAGTATGACTGAAAGTATGAGCGAAAGGGTCTTTTTCATGGACTATTTGAGGGTGGAACTGTCGAAGCGCAGGGTGTATTCCACGTCGTGGGGCTTGCTCATGGCGGTGGTGAGGGCCATGATCTGCATGTCGGTATCCAGCTCCACGGGGATCTCGAAGGTCGAGCCGCCCTCCAGGGTCACGGGCTCGTAGTTCTCTCCGCCCACGGTCATCCTCTCGTAGTGGGAACTGCTCCAGACGACGGTGGCGGTGCACTTGCCGTCCTTGATGACGATCTTCGCGGGACTGGTCACGGAGGCCTTGCCGCTTCCGCCGGTCAGGGTGACTTCCGCGGTGTATTCGCCGTCAGCGGGGACCTCTGAGGTCTTTTCTACGTAGGGCGCCACGTCGGTGACGGAGACCTTGTGGTCATACCACTTGCCCTTTTTTCCTATGATTGCGCAGTCGAACTCCTTGTCGAGATAGGGGACGGGGATGTCGAAGGCGTTGGCCTCGTCGGTGGTGCCGTCCTTGTATTTTACGGTCTCGACGGTGGGCTCAAGCAGCACGGCTCCCTTTTTCTGAGCCTTCTCGGCGGTGCCGATGAAGAGGTTCTGGATGCTGGTGGAGGCCAGGGTGACGTGGAGGGTCATCTTGCCGTCCTTGACGGTGAGGATCCCCTTGTCATCGTAGGTCTCGTTGACGTGGAACATGGTGCTGTCGGTGTTGAACTTTGCCTCGTAGATGCCGTCCTCTAAAGCCGGAGCGGCGCTTTTGGCGCCGCATCCGGAAAACAGAGCGAAAATGACGGCGAGGCAGCATACTGCTGAAAGGAGCTTCTTTAACATATGCATTACCCTGCCTGAATTACAATATTTCGGTTACTGTCCTGTTATTATACTACTTTACCTGAGCGATGGCGTCCGCGGTGTGCTGGACGTAGAGCTCCTGGACCGCTGCGATCCTTCCCAGACCTTCGATCTGGCAGTCGACCTTATCGAACTTCTTGGAAGCGTTGAACATGCTCACCCAGGAATCCTCATCCTCGCCGGCCATGTCGTTGTTGGCGTGATCGCCCGCTACGACCATGAGGGGACGAAGGACGACCTTCTTGTATCCGGCTTCGCTGACGGCCTTGATGACCTCTTCGCAGGCGGTCTCTTCGGGCTCGCCCTCTACGGTGCCGATGAATACGTTGTCATATCCCAGCTCGTTCATCTGGGTCTGCATCTGGGAATAGGTGACCTTGGCGTTGTGGGAGGTGCCGTGGCCCATGAATACGAAGGCGGTGCCGTCCGCAGCGGCGTCGTCAAGAGAGGCGTAGCCCGCGACCTTTACGGCCTCGGCGGTGACTGCCTCTGCGACGGCCTGCTTGTCGGCGTTGATGACGGTGGCGTCGGAACCTACTTCACCGAGAAGAGGCTCTGCGATGACCACGGTCTTGAAGCTGGAAGCGTACTTGTCGACGGCTTCGGAGAGCTCGTCGTACTCGGCTCCGTGCATCAGGTGGGTGGGCTGGATGACGAGATTCTCGACGCCGTTGGCTGCCGCTCTTTCGAGGGCCTGGTCCATGTTGTCGATGAATTCGCCGTCGCGGGCCTGGACGTGGTTGATGATGATCTGGGCGGTGAAGGCTCTTCTTACTGCCCAGTCGGGATATGCGGCCTCAAGGGCGTCCTCGACTCCCTTGACGTCGGTGGCTCTGCTCTCGTTGAAAGAGGTGCCGAAGCTTACGACGAGGAGCTCGTTCTTTCCGATATCGTCGGCGTTCCTGGGATCATCCAGGGAAGCGTCGCCGGTGTCCCTGCCGAAGTAGTCGGGATCGGCGCTCTCGCCCTCGACCAGTTCCTTCTGGGCGTCGGTCAGGGCGTCCCAGGCCTTCTTTGCCTCGGCGCACTGGTCGTCGGTCTTGTCGGTCCTTTCCTGTACGTAGATCGCGTCGATCAGGGCGGCTACCTTGTCGGCGGCCTCCTGGTCCTTCTTGCTGCTGTCTCCGCAGGCTGCCATGCCGAGGATCATGCAGATCGCCATGATCAGGGCGATGATCTTCTTAGAAGTGTTCATTTGTGTTTCATTCCTCCAAATAACTGAAAACGATATATCCAGAAAACGCAGCTTCTAACTGCCTTATCTGACCGGTGATGGCTCTTCGGTCTTAAGGACAGTCCAAAAGAGCGGAAAACAAAAACGCGGGACATAAAGTCACCGCGTCCGTATTTACGCCGTTTTTGCCGCTGTCTTTTGATCGAAGACGCTCCTGCAGCGTCCGAGCAGGTCTCCTGACTCGCGCGTTGGCAGCCTCTTTCCGGCCTTCTCGGGGGATATCCCCAATGGCCTGCTTTCGCTTTGGAATGGGCCTGTGCGCTCACAGTGGCGGAACCGTTCCGGATTGTTCACCGGATTCACTATTCTCCGTCTGTCCCTTTCCTTTAAAATGCGGGGCGGACGGCACTCGGACGTATATAAAGTTCAGATACTATTATCTACGATTATCCGGTTTTGTCAACGGAAAGTCACCGCTTGCCGCGGAAAAAAGCGGTATGGCCGCGCAGGCAGGTCTCTCAGCTCATGCTCTCCACCAGACTGTCGACGATCCTGCGCTTTGCCTTGTAGACCTCGACGCATTCCTCAGGGGTCCTGCCCTTGATCGAATAGTAGAACTTGATCTTGGGCTCGGTACCGCTGGGACGGCAGGCTATCCATGAGCCGTCACCAAAGGTGAACCGGATCAGGTTCTCGGGGGGAAGACCGTTCAGCCCCGGGCCGTAGTCGTCTGCCCTGACTATCCCGTCCATAAAATCAGTCCCCAGTTCTCTGAGCTTTTCGGTGATCGCCTTGATCTTTCTTGCACCGTCGAGGCCCGGCAGGGTATAGGAGCTGGAAAGATCGAAGAAATGGCCCAGCTTTTCCGACAGCCCGTCCAGGACGTCTGGGATGGTCATGCCGCGTTCCATATAATATGCGCACATCTCGGCGGTCTTTAAGGCGGCGGAGACTCCGTCCTTGTCCCTGCAGTGATCGGTGACCAGATATCCGAAGCTCTCTTCGTAGGCGAACATGAAGCTTCCGTCTTTGTTTTCGTTCATCCGGTTGATGGCGGCGCCCAGGTGCTTGAAGCCTGTCAGGGTGAGCCTCACGTCCATGCCGCAGGCTCTTGCCAGGGCGGGGCCCATCTCTCCGGTGACCACGGTGGTGAAGAGGACGGGCTTTTCGGGCATCCGGTCCTTTCTCCGCTCGATAAGATAGTTGAGGAAGAGGACGCCGATCTGGTTGCCGTTGAAGCGCACCATCCTGCCGTCTTTGTCCCTGGCGGCAAAGCCCAGCCTGTCGCTGTCCGGGTCGGTGGCGATCATCAGGTCCGCGTGCTCTTCTTCAGCCTGCTCCATGGCCAGCTTTACCGCGCTCTCGATCTCCGGATTGGGGAATTCAACTGTGGGGAAATCGCCGTCGGGAAGCTCCTGGGCCTTTACGACGCTGACGTTCTTATATCCTGCCTTCGCCAGTACCTCTCGTACCGGAACGTTTCCCGCTCCGTGAAGGGGAGTGTAGACGATCCTGATCTTTTCTTTAAACTCTTCGCTGACGGGGCAGGCAGCCGCAAGGCAGCGGTCCTCGAACCTGTCCAGCACGTCTTTCCCGATGACGGTGAGAAGGCCAAGCCTTTCCGCTTCGCTGCGGTCCATGGGCTCGACGTCTTCGAGGCCCACGGCGGACGCTTCTTCGATGACCGAGGCAGCATCCTCCGCGCCCAGCTGGCAGCCGGTCTCGTCGTAAGCCTTGTAACCGTTGTATTCCTTGGCGTTGTGGGACGCGGTGATCACGACTCCGCCGCAGCAGCCCAGCTCCCTTACGGTGAAGGAGAGCAGGGGGGTGGGGGAGATGATTCCGTAAAGGTAAGCCCTGATCCCGTAGGACGCCATGGTGAGGGCGGTCTCCTCAGCGAATTCGGGGGAGAAGTGGCGGGAGTCCCAGGCCACGGCGACGCCGCGCTTCTTGGCGTCATCTCCGAATTTCTTTATGAGATGGCGGGCGAAGCCAGCGGTGGCCTTTCTCACGTTGTACCGGTTCATCCTGCTGCTGCCCAGGCCCAGCTTTCCTCTGAGGCCTCCGGTCCCGAACCTGAGGTCGCTGATGAACCTCTCTTCGATGTCCTTTTCGTCGGTCAGGGCGGACAGCTCCTTTTTGTCCTCAGCGCTGATGGCTGGGCAGGTGAGCCAGTAGTCATAGGCCTTTTTCCAGGAGGATTCGTCATTTACGCCGGCGCTCTCCGCAAGGCCGGGCCTTTTCAGGAGCTCTTCTCTTAAGGCCTGGAGAGCTCTGGCCCTGTGGCTCATGGCGTTCTTTTCTTCGGCGGGCATCTGGGCGAAGGTGAGATCCTTTCCGTCGGGCATGAAGATGGAGTCGTAGCCGAAGCCCAGCTCTCCCATCTCCTTTTCGGTGATCTTCCCTTCGCAGGTCCCTTTGGCGACGATCTTTTCACCGTCGGGCCTCAGGAAGGTTATGACGCAGACGAATCTGGCGGTGCGCTTTTCCTCGGGAACGTCCTTCATGAGGTCAAGGACCTTGGCCCTGTTGGCTGCGTCGTTGCCGTGTTCGCCTGAAAATCTCGCGGAATATATGCCCGGAGCTCCGTCCAGGGCGTCGATCATCAGGCCGGTGTCGTCGGCTATGGCGGCTTCTCCGGTGAGCCTGACGATGGCCTCTGCCTTTATGAAGGAATTCTCTTCGAAGGTGGAGCCGGTCTCTTCGATGTCCAGGTCTCCGAGGCCCGCGTCCTTCATGGAGCAGAGCTTTAGGCCGAAGCCTTTGGTGATGGCGTCGATCTCGGTTATCTTATGGGCGTTCTGGGTCGCCGCTATGATCTTCATTGGTGTCTCCTTTAAAACTTTGATTCGTTTATATCGTATCGAAATGTGTCTTCAGCGCGGACGCTCGGGGTCCTGGCGTGAGGCTTCCCGCATCCGCCTGCCTGGCGGCAGTCGGCGCGGTGCCTCACCATCGAGTCACCCGCTGCGCATTATGATACACGCGATGCTGCTTTGCTGTCTGTTATTCTCCGCTCGGGGTCCTGGCGCGTGGGATGTGGCGGTTCCTGCTCTAAGGCATCCATCCCATCTGCCTGCGAGCTCCCGGCGGTGGGCCCTGCCTTCGAGTCACCCGCTGCGCATTATGATGCGCGCGGTGCTTCCTTGCGCCACCCCCTCACTTGAGTTCGTTGTGACATATTTCATAAGAACAGTGGATCATGTCACAATATTACACGGTAAATGCCATGCCGATCCCATTTTTCTCTCAAATATGCTCCATTTGTGACATGAGCACCTATCAGATCAGATCATTGTCACAAATACGGCCTTTAAACAGAGCTGTATTAAGTAAAACCAGCAGATTTGTGACAACGATTGTATTTTCTGTTGTCAATGTCACAAGTTACAGCTACTATTATGACAGTTCTCCTTCAATCCGGACAGCGGTGTCATTCCTGTTTCAGATCTGCAGCTTTTATTAGTTTTGAGCAACAGATCTTCCGACAATCAACCTCTCTTTGTCCCGGCGTAAGCACTTTGGCGGTTCCTGCTCTAAGGCATCCATCCCATCTGCCTGCGAGCTCCCGGCGGCGGGCTTCACCATCGAGTCACCCGCTGCGCATTATGATGTGCGTGGTGCTTCCTTGCGCTACCCATCGCTTCAATGCGCCACCGAGCGCTTCTACCTCGATGTATTGCCTTTAGGCTGTGATCCTTTGGACGTCCTGCAAAGAACATTGACTATTTCAGGATCTTAGACCTGAAATGACAACTTCTTTAAGCATTTTTAAGGATGATCCAGCGGCTTTTACGCACTACGCGGACAAGCCTTAAGTATTTATCGTTTCACAGCCCTCTACATAACATATTATCATATGCAATGCTTTAAAATGTGATCATCAATGGATCATATTGTCCTGCTTTCAGTAATCCAAGCATTCTCATGATTGACTAAAGCCCGTGATCCTGTGCAAATGTCAAGAATTGTCTGCGAAGCATACTTGAATCATTGACTTTTATGGCCATATCGCAGCAATTGTCAACAATTAATGTTCTTGGACGATAGCGTACCCGATGAGCAGGCATGACCCGGAGCAGTCTGCATTCGACCGCTTGAGGCTGCCTGCTGCCTTGCGCTGCGGTGCATGGATTTCAATATATATGCAAATATGCTTTATGCAATACAGTATAATGTGGTATACTATCCGTAAGTATAATGATTTTTCATAAAGATTTCAATATAGGGGGTAATTCAATGAAAAGAGTGCTCATCACAGGAGGGCCCACCAACGAATATATCGACGAGGTGATGAAGATCACCAACATGTCCACCGGGAGCCTGACTTTAAGCCTTGCGGACAGGGCCATAAAAAAAGGAGACGAGGTGACCATCATCGTGACCCACAGCGTCCTGAAGTCCGCCCTATTCGCGGATTACGGTTTCAGGGACGGGGTTCCCGGTCTAAAGGTCGTCCCCATCGAGACCACCGAGGACATGTACGAGGCTCTCAAGGCCGAGGCCGAGAGCGGGACCCATTATGATACGGTGATCCACGCCTCCGCCGTAGGCGATTACAAGCCCCAGTTCTCCTTCAGGATGGAGGACATGGCCCGGGAGCTGGCACAGGTCATATTCGCCGCCGACTGCCTTGACGAACAGGGCCTGGAGGAGCTCATCCTCGACACCATGACCGATCCGGTCTGCAAGGTCAACGACGACAGCAAGATCAGCAGCTACGAGCCTCATCTGACCGTAAAGCTGACCCTGACCACCAAGCTCATCGCCAACCTGAGGAAGTGGTTCCCCGACGCACTTCTCATCGGCTGCAAGCTCCTTGAGAACGTTCCCAGAGAGCATCTCATCGACGTCGCTCACAAGCTCTGCCTAAAGAACGACATGGACTACATCATGGCCAACGATCTTGCGGAGCTGAGGAACGGCCAGCTGATCAGGTACCTGGTCAATAGGGACGGCTACACCGGGATCGCCCTCAACGGCGAGGGGAGCCCGGCTCTTCTGGACTACGCCGCTGACAACTGGTTTTAGAGAGGAGGGCTGCTCGTGAAGAGAATTCTGTCGATACTGCTGGCTGCGGTGATCATGGCTTCCGTCTTCCCGGCGATGCCCTCTTACGCAGCATCAGAGGTCCCAAAGCTCGAGGCTGAGTCCGCCATGGTCATCGACATGACCACCGGCGACGTGCTCTACAAGCTCAACGAGAACGAAATGAGGTATCCGGCCAGCACCACCAAGATGGTCACCGGCATACTCGCCATAGAAAAGCTGGATTTCAAGTCCACCCTGACCGCCGACCAGGAGGTGGCGGCCACCCTGGGAACGTCCCTTAAGCTCAAGGACGGAGAGGAGATCAACGCCTGGGACGCCCTCAACGCCATGATGGTGGGATCATGCAACGACTGCGCGGTCCTCATCGCCAAGGCCATCGCGGGCAGCGTCTACGAGTTCGTCAACATGATGAACGCCAAGCTGGCCGAGATCGGAGTCACGTCGACCCACTTCACCAATCCCCACGGCCTCCACGAGGACGATCACTATTCCTGCGCCTCGGATCTGGCCAAGATCGCCATGTACTGCATGGAGAACGAGACCTTCCGCCAGATCGTAAGGCAGGGCGACTACACCGTCCCCGCCACCAACAAGACCGAGCAGAGGGTGGTGGACAGCACCAATCTCCTGATCAAGGACGAGAACGACACCAACCGCATCTACGTGGACAACGTCCTCAGGTACTGCAAGTATCCCGGAGTCTTCGGGATCAAGACCGGCTACACCAAGGCCGCCGGAGGCTGCCTGATCTCCGCCGCCGAAAAGGACGGCACAAAGATCATGTGCATCATCCTCAAGTCCTCCAGCATGGGCAGGTTCGCCGACAGCATCAAGCTCCTGGACTGGGGCTTCAACAACTTCAGGACCATCCAGTGCACCCACGCGGGGGACGTCCTTGAGGACACCGTCGCGGTCAAGAGAGGCGCCTTCAACAAGGTGGGCGTAAAGATCAGGGACGATATCTTCTATACCATCCCTTCCGAAGCCGCCGATTCCATCATCACCACCAGGCTCGTCCTGGAGGAGAGCGTCAAGGCTCCCGTTGAGGAGGGGCAGGTCCTGGGGACCCTGGAGGTCTACGAGAGCGGGCTCAAGGTCGGCGCCACCGACGTCCTGGCCACCGATACCATTGAAAAGGGCGGCATCCTTTCGATCTTCGGCATTGAGGACGCCACCGCAAGAAAGATCTGGCTGGGGATCACCCTGTTCATCGTCCTGCTGATCGCCGCTCTTGCGGCCTACGTCATCGTCAAGAGAAGGCAGATCGCGAGAAAGAAGGCGGCGCGGGCGGCCAAGCTCAAGGCCCGTCAGGAGGCTGAGGAGCGCAGGCGCCAGCTGTGGAGCCGCAGCTACGATCAGGAGAAATACGGCCGGACCTTCGACGACGATCAGAAGTAAAGAACCAATATACCAATAGAATAGATGTTCGACATTCAGGAAGAACTTAAAAAACTGCCCGACAGCCCCGGAGTCTACATGCACAAGGACGCTTTCGGGCAGATAATATATGTGGGCAAGGCGGTCTCCCTCAAGAGAAGGGTCCGCCAGTATTTTCAGTCGCCCAAAAATCAGACCCCCAAGGTCCGCCGCATGGTCGAGGACATCGCGGAATTCGAGTACATCACCTGCGGCAGCGAGATGGAGGCCCTGATCCTGGAGTGCAACCTGATAAAAAAGCACTCCCCTTACTACAACATCATCTTAAGGGATGACAAGACCTACCCTTATATCAGGATAACCATGGCCGAGGACTTCCCCCGGATCCTGAAGACCAGGCGCATCGTCAACGACGGCTCCCGCTACTACGGGCCCTACGCCGACGCCGGGGCGGTCAACACCATCATCGACCTTCTTAACGATCTATACAGTCTCAAGCGCTGCGCCGCCGACTCCTTCGGGCCGGGGTTTTCGCCGTGCCTCAACTTCCACATCCACCGGTGCAGGGGCGTCTGCCAGGGGAACATCAGCAGGGAGGACTACCGTGCGCTGATCGAAAAGGTCTGCGATTTCCTGCAGGGCAGGGATCGGAGCATCGAGGCTGAGATGAAGCGTAAGATGGAGAAGGCCTCAGAGGAGCTGAATTTCGAGGAGGCCGCGGTCTGGCGCGACTATCTTCAGGCCGTGGATTCCATCAACCAGAAGCAGAGGGTCGTCTTCTCAAAGCCCGAGAACATCGACATCGTCCTGATGACCCAGGGCCTTTCCGGGATCCACGCGGTCCTTTTCACCGTAAGGGACGGCAAGCTGTCGGGCAGGGAGAGCTTCTTCCTTGGCAGCGACATCCCCGGAAGCCGGGAGGAGATATGCTCCCAGTTCATACGCCAGTATTACTTCGACAACGTCATGATCCCGAAGGAGATCCTGGTGGCATCCATGCCCTCCGACGGGCAGCTCCTTGAGGACTGGCTCTCCTCCAGGCGGGGCTCCAGGGTCAGCCTGATCGTGCCCGCGAGGGGAGAGAAGAAGGCCCTGATGGATCTGGTGAGGAAGGACGTCAACGAGATGCTCAAGGACATCGACGACAGGACCCGCCGCACCCTTGAAAAGGAGCAGGCGGTCAAGTCGGGCCTTGCCAGCCTTCTGGGCGCCGAGCAGGCCGAGGCGACCCACAGGATCGAATCCTACGATATCTCCAACATCAACGGCGTGGATTCGGTGGGCGGCATGGTGGTCTTCTACGACGGCCAGCCCATGAAGCAGGCCTACAGGCGGTTCAGGATCAAGACCGTAGAGGGACCGGACGACACGGGAAGCCTCATGGAGGTCCTTTTCAGGCGCTTTAAGAACGCGGTGGACGGGACCGCGGGCTTCACCGAGCTTCCGGATCTAATCCTCATGGACGGCGGAGCGGGCCAGGTACACGCGGCCCAGGCGGTCCTGAGGGCCCTCAAGCTGGAGATCCCGGTGGCCGGCATGGTCAAGGACGACAAGCACCGGACCCAGGCCATCTTGTACAATGAGCAGGAGTTCGATCTTAAGAGCAGGCGCGATCTCTACGCTTATGTTGGCACCATCCAGGAGGAGGTCCACAGGTTCGCCATCGACTACCACCATAGGCTCAGGGGCAGGGAGATGAGCCGGTCTGTCCTGGACGGCATCCCCGGCATCGGCGAAAAGCGCAAGCTCTCCCTTCTTTCGTACTTCGGCAGCGTAGACGCCATCAGGGAAGCCGGCGCCGAGAAGCTCGCCGAAGCTCCCGGCATGAACCTCGCCGTGGCCGAGAAGGTCGTCGAGTACTTCGCGGAGAAGGACCGTGCCGCGGCAGCGGGACGGAAGGATGGAGAGTGAGAGCGAAGACATGCATGATATTTTGCAGTATAGAGCGGTATTATGTCACTGTCAGCGAAAGCCGATAATTATTCTCGGTACTATACTTTTAATGATCTGCATATGTTTCAGGAGGCAAATATGCGCAAAGATATCGGAAATAAACCATGGATCTATCCGCAGCCGGTCCTTATCATCGGGACCTATGACGAAAACGGCGTCCCTGATCTCATGAACGCCGCGTGGGGCGGGGTAGGCGACGACCATCAGGTCTTCCTCTGCCTTTCGCCGGAGCACAAGACCGTGCAGAACATGCTGAAGAAAAAGGCCTTTACTGTGGCCCTGGCCACCGCTGACCAGCTCGCAGCCTGCGACTACGTCGGCATCGTCTCCGCAAACGACGTGCCGGACAAGATCGCAAGATCGGGCCTTACCGTCGTCAAGGCCCCGCATGTGGATGCTCCCATGGTAATGGAGCTTCCGGTCTGCCTTGAGTGCGAACTGATCTCGTACGAGCCGGAGCACTGCCACACCTTCGGCGAGATCGTGAACGTCTCCGTGGACGAGTCGGTCCTCGCGGGCGGCGTCATCGATCCGAAGAAGCTGGATCCGCTGGTCTACAGCATCTGCACAGGAGAATATTACAGGCTGGGCGAAGCCGCAGGGAAGGCTTTCACCGCAGGAAAAGCACTTGTGAAGTAGGGTCTGCATATTATGATAGACAAAGATTGGTCTCAGGCTTTTCAGCAGACCGATCTTTTGTTATGTACATTATTGTTGATTTTTCGTGCAATGCATTGAAATGCCCGTGCAGATCTTGTATTATCTAGATGCAAAGAAAGAAGGTGATCAAATGGCTGGAAATACCACGAATATCAGCATCCGCATGGACAGTGATCTAAAAGCAAAAGCAGAGGCTCTTTTCGGCGAACTTGGTATGAATCTTACGACAGCATTCAATATATTTGTACGTCAGTCGATCAGGGAAGGCGGGATACCATTTGATATCTCTCTGAATCAGCCCAATAAAGAGACCGTCGCAGCCATGCTGGAAGCGGAGAGGATCTCTAAAGATCCATCAGTAAAGGGATATAACGATCTGGATGAACTGTTCGCCGATCTGAAAAAATGAAAAAAGCGCTCTATACGGTAAAGCCTACTTCAGCTTTCAGAAAGGACTACAAGCTGGCTTTAAGGCGGGGACTTGACATAAAACTATTGGAGGATGTGATCACGATCCTGGCTATGGGTGGAAAGCTTCCTGCCGAGAACAGAGATCATGAGCTTACAGGAAGCTGGAAAGGGCATCGCGAATGTCATATTCGCCCTGACAGGCTTCTCATATATCGCATCGAGGATAACGTACTTGTATTAACACTTTCACGGACAGGAACACATAGCGATCTGTTTGGTAAATGATCATTTTGTGTCGTACTTTTGCAGGATAAAAGGAGATCTATGGATTCGATCAAGAGGGAAGATATTGAAAAGACTATCGCTGCACTGAAGAGAAATGGTTACAGTGTGAGCTTCTTTGATACTAAAGAGGAAGCTGCCAGGTATTTAAACAGTAAGATCGACAACAATACAGTCGGTTTCGGTGATTCTCAGACGCTTCATGCCATGGGGCTGTATGATATGCTGGTGACACATAATGATGTCAGAGATCCGTTTCAGTCTAAAGATAATGATGAGTTTATAGAGATCGCCAAGAATTGCCTTGTGACCGACGTATTTCTTACATCTGTCAATGGTCTTTCCATGACTGGTGAGATGGTCAATATTGATGGAACTGGCAATCGGGTAGCCGGATCTCTATTCAGCCATAAAACCGTCTTTTTTGTCACAGGAGTAAACAAGATAGAACCTACCCTTGAAAAGGCCGTCTGGAGGGCGAGGAACATCGCAGCACCGCTTAACTGTAAGAAATATGATTTTTCAACTCCCTGTGTTAAGGGTGGTAAGTGTTTTGACTGTTCAAATCCTGAGCGGATCTGCAATGCACTTGTGATTTACCTAAAAAAGGTGAAGGATGTTGAAGATGCTGAAGTTGTATTGATCAATGAAAAGCTGGGATATTGACCTTTCAGATCTTGTTTTGTAAGAAAAACCGCGTCGGTCAAATGACCAACGCGGTTTTCAATACTGCCTATAGTAATATCAGACTTCGGATTGATTAGAATCCCTGAGGTAATGCGTATTTGTGTATAAGGTTATGCCTGTAGTTAGAGTGCTTCAGTTGTGATCTCGTCCGGCTTTCTTCCAGTGGTCTCATCCTTAGTCATCGCACCAACGATGCAGGCAACGATGATGGTGAGCGGGCAGGAAAGAAGAACGCCGCCGCCGACGATGGCATCAAGAGCGGGGATCTTCATAGCAACTGCTCCAGAGACCACACCAACTACAAGACCTGCAAGCATGCCCTTAGTGGAACGATACTTGGGAAGCAGAGCGGTGTAGATGACTGCGCCGGTAAGAGGTCCTGCGCTGAGTCCTGCGGTGAAGCTGAAGAATCTAACGATCGAGCCTCCCTGGAGTGCCCAGTATACAGAGATAAGACCAAGAGCAAGAGATGCTATACGACCAGCTCTGAGAACGGTCTTATCGTCTGCGTTCTTGTCGATGACGCCTTTGTAGATATCATAGCTGATATTGACAGAGATCGAGTTTACACAGGAATCTGCAGTGGACATGGTCGCCATCATAACGACAGCAAGCAGAGCCATGGAGAGGAAACTGCTGCCTCTGTTGGCGAGGAACCAAGAGAATGCAGTATCAGGAACGAGGTCTGCGTTCATAGTACGGATAGCCATACCTACGGTCGGGGTAAGCAGGCCCCAGAAGACAGTGAGGATACCAGTGAACAGAATTGAGAATTTTGCAGTCTTAGCACTGTCACTTGAATAGATCCTCTGGTAAATGGTCTGATTGCTGAGGAATTCAGTAACACCGTAGATCATCCATACCAGGATGCACAGATGGCTGATAGTTGTGAAATGGATCGGGCTGGAGAATTCCGGTTCGAAGGCATTGATCACAGCGGAGACTCCACCTGCCTGGGAAAGAGGCTGGGGAGCAACTATCAGGAAGAGTACAGCCAGCATGATGAACTGGAAGCAGTCAGTATAAGCAACAGACATATATCCACCGAATACTGAATATGCCAGAACTACGAATGTTGAAATAATAACGCCTATCGTGAAATCTATCCCGAGGACTCCCTGCATAACACGTGCGGAAGCAGTGAGCTGGGATGCGATCCAGGTCACAGGAGTGATCAGAGTTACTATTATGAAAAGTATATAGAGGAGGTTGTTCTTGTAGATATCGTGGAAGTATTCAGGCAGAGAAGTATATTTCTTCGCTCTGAAGAACTTGATCAGGAAAAATGCGGTAACAAAGCATCCGATGCTCTGAGTCGCAGTGTACCAGTATGCAGCACCGCCATTTTCATATCCGAAGGAAATCCACGCTACAGTCATTGCGCCGCCGATCCAGGTCGCGCACTGAGTACAAGTAGAGATAAGTTTTCCGAATTTTCTTCCTCCTACGAAGAAGTCATCGCTTGTCTTGACCTTTTTGCCGGCCCAAAGACCGAGCAGCAGGGTGATGGCAACGATCGCTCCGAAGATAAGGAACCCCAAAACTCTGTTCGAGGTCAATGCTAATCCTTGATATGACATTTGTTTCTCCTTTTTTCGTAATAGATCATTATCGATCGTTTAAAGATGATTGCGTTATCCGAAGTCTGATAAGGTAGCTTATTTGATCAGGCGGCCCTCTTCAGCAACGAGCTTGCCTCTCTTGAAGACCTTCTGTGCAAGATTAACGCCGAAATGGTAGTTGAGGAATTCAACATTAGGAGCATCCCAAAGCACGATATCGGCAAGTTTCCCCGGTTCGAGACTACCGATAGAATCTCCTCTGCCTACAGCATAAGCAGCATTGATGGTGACTGCGGTCATGACCTCTTTTGACGTCATACGCATCTCAATGCTTGCAAGATTCATTATGATCTGCAGAGATTCAGTGGGGGATGTATTGGGGTTGAAATCTGTTGCAAGCGCTACCGGTACTCCAGCATCAAGCATTTTTCTTACCGGAGCATATTTGTCCATCATCAGGTACCAAGGAGTACCAGGCAGCAGATTGGCGATGACTCCTTTATCTGCCATGGCCTTGATACCCTCATCAGATATTTGGAGAAGATGCTCTGCGGAAACGGCACCGACCTCTGCGGCAAGTTCAGCACCGCCGGTAGAAACGAGTTCATCTGCATGGATCTTGGGGATCATCCCATATTTCTTTCCGGCCTCCAAAACTCTTCTGGAATCCTCGATATCAAATTCTCCGACTTCGCACCAGACGTCGCAGTATTCTGCGAGATGCTCCTTTGCGACTATCGGCATCATTTCGTTGATGACAAGGTCTACGTATTCTTCCTTTCTACCCTCATATTCCTTCGGGATGTAATGAGCACCAAGGAAGGTAGGTACAAGATCGATGGGATGAGTTTCATTAAGGTCTTTGATCACTCTAAGCTGCTTGATCTCTGAATCGACAGTAAGACCTCTGCCGCTCTTTGCCTCAGCTGTAGTGGTACCGTTAGTTATCATCCTGTCGAGTGTCTTTGATACGACCTTGCAGAGGTGTTCTTCTGATGCTGCTCTGGTATCGTTCACCAGCTTGTCGTTTCCGCCGTGGGCAGCGATCTCCATATAGCTTAATCCCTGAAGCTTAAGCGCAAGGTCTTCCTCTCTCCATCCGTCAAAAACAAGATGTACATGAGGATCGACTAAACCCGGAGTAACGAGTTTCCCTTCCGCATCGATGATTTCTGCGCCGGAGATATCATAATCCTTAAGGATCTCTTCTGTTCCGACAGCAGCGATCTTCTCTCCGCAGACAACTATGCATCCGTTCTCTATGATCGGGAAGTTCTCTTCAAGTTCTTTTTTTGTTCTTGCTTTTGCCGGTCCCGCCATGGTAACGAGCTTGCCTATATTTTTGATAACAAGATCAGCTTTCATGGTTCTCCTTTCTTAAATAACGAATCGATATTACTGAAGCTGTGAACTGACATAATCGAAAAGTTTCTTATCGATTATCTGGTCGGGCGTGAAATCGGAGTTGATCCTGAGGTAGAACTTAGCTGCGTCTACAAGAGCTTTCTGGGGGATCATTCCTATGACTTCACTTTCCTTGACATCAGTGCCGTATCTCTGGGCATATGCCTTGACAAGCTCGTAAGGTTTATGAAGCGGAGTTTTGGCATAATTGATGTCGTCCATCGATACCTGGCACAGGCCGTTCGCGAGCTTTACTCCTATAGCCTTGATATTCTTCAGGCCGCCACTGCTTTCCCTGATCGCCGCAGCGATCTTCTTTGCGATCTTGAGATCCTCAGTAGTCAGGGTAAAGTTCATTGAAACGACCTGATCTCTTACGCCGACCATTGTCGCTCCATGGACAGGGTTCATCTCGCAAGGACCATAGTCTGGCTCAAAGCCAGGTTCTTTGATCTTCTCAAACATTGCTTCATATTGGGTAGATTGGATCTGCGCCTGAGTCGGCCTTGAGGGAGAGGCTGCTGCCATAGAATACAGATACGTTGGCATGTTCAGTTTGTCAGACAGTGTCTTAGCGATCTCTTTTGCTACTTCGACACATTCTTCCACAGTAACATCCTGCAGAGGTACGATCGGCATGACGTCAGCCGCTCCGACTCTGGGATGAGCTCCATGGTGCTCCCTCATGTCGATCAGTTCGTTAGCCTTTAGAGCAGAGTTTATTGCTGCGGTTTTGACAGCTTCGGGGCTGCCTATAAATCCGACACAGGTCCTGTTGTAGTCTGTATCCGAACTGTTGAACCAGAGGGTCACCCCTGGAACAGAAGTGATCTCATTGATTATCGCATCGATCACGTCTTGTTTTTTGCCTTCACTGAAGTTGGGTATACATTCAATTATTTTGGCCATTTTATCCTCCAAGTGATACTAAAGACATTTTTCGAGAAGAGTTCCATAACCCTTTATAGGAGTCTTGTATCCGATACGCTGAAGGGCACCGAACAAAGCTACCTGGTTGCTTGAGCAGACCGGTTTTCCGAGTCTCTTTTCGAGAATATTGATGGATGCGATGCTGTTCGAATTGGTGCAGCTTATGAAGCAGCCCTGAGCTTCTGGATCCTTTTCGTCGAATTCGGTCAGCTTGCCAATAAACCACTCCGGTTCGACCCTTGCAATGTCCTGATCAGGAACTACATTACGCCCTTCAAGATTGTAGACATGGATGCCGTTTTCTTCGAAAAACTGGCGCTCTTTAACATTGAGCTCTTCGACATAAGGAGTTGCTACATTAACACTTTTTACTCCGAGCGCTTCCATAGCTTTAAGAATTGAGCCTGATGTTGTTACGCAGGGAACACCGCCTGCAGCCTTAGAGATCCTTTCTGCAAGCTGTCTGTCAAAGGTAATGCCCCTAAGGAATGTCCCAGCAGTGCATCCGAATACGATGACGTCAACTTCAGCTGAGCCTAGTTTTCTGGCTGCTTCATCGAGCTGGCCGGAATCCACCGCATCGATGATCGCGCCTTCCGTAGAGCAGCATCCCTCAAAAGAGATCCTTGCAGTATGAAGAGAAATGGATCTGGGAAGGACCATGTGCCACTCTCTTTCCATCGTCAAGCTCGAAGATATATAGATCAGTCCGATCTTTGCATCCCATTTTTCAAGTTCCTGCAAAGTCTTTTTTTCTTCTTCGCTCAAAGCTTTGAACATTAGATCAGTCTCCTTTCCTAGATAGTCGTATTAAAGATAATGACAACTGAGATGTTTGTATCCCTGAAATAAAAAACAGAGAGCATATGCTGCATCGTCCACTCAAAATAAGTGTGGATGGCTTTGTTCTCTGTGTATCTTCCTGCAAAGTGGGACTAACACCTTCTTTCAAATATAAATTGATTCTATGCGCATATTTTTGTGATGTCAATATTTCGGATAAATATTTTGACTATAAGAAAAAGCAATATATAGTGCTAAAATGGACCTATATTTCAAGGTAAGTGACCGATCACTGCGATGCGTAGATCGAAAAAACTTGCTTATCATAAAAATATATGGTTATATATACGTGGAAACAATATCAATTATGATGAATAACTATGTATATTTAAGATCATTGGAGGTCAACGAGTGCGGATTATACATAAGGATGAGGTAATATATACTTTTTCGCCGGATCATCCTTTTGCTTATGAGGTCGATGATGGTGAGGAATTCCTTTTGGAAACTGATGACTGCTATGGCGGTAAGATTAAAACCGAAAAGGATCTGCGTCCGATGTTGGACGAGAGTAAATTGGACGCGGCAGTTGGACCCATTAGAGTTAAAGGTGCCCGGAAGGGTGATGTATTATGTATAGAAGTATTGGATATCATGCTGGCGGATCAGGGTGTGATGATGACAAACTGTGGGCTTGGCACGCTGGGAGAAAGGATCACTGAACCCAACACAAAGGTCATAAAGATCAAAGAGGGTAAAGCCTTCTTTTCAGAAGATCTATTACTTCCGCTGACTCCTATGGTAGGTGTTATAGGTGTTCTTCCGGAAAAAGGTATATTCCCGGCTACAGTACCTGGAGATTTTGGCGGAAACATGGATACAAAGGAGGTAAAGGTCGGAACAAAGGTCTTCCTTCCCGTATTTATAGATGGTGCGGGACTGGCAGTTGCAGATCTTCATGCATGTATGGGAGACGGAGAATTGAGCGGGACTGGCATTGAAACGGCAGGGACCGTCAGACTTAAAGTTAAAGTCCTAAAAGGTTTAAAAATAAATGCACCAGTATTAGAGACTTTAGATCATATATACCTGATATCTACGGCAAAGACTTTTGAGGATGCCATAAAGGCTGCTTGCACAAGAATGACAGATCTGCTCAGCGAGAAGCTTGATATGAGTTTTCCCGATTCATACAGGCTGATGAGTGCTGTCTGTGACATAGGTATCAGTCAAGTCGTAAATGGTGTCTATACTCTGAAGATCAGGGTCCCAAAGTCATTAACAGGACCTTTTGATATATGTCATAGATGAATAGTTCTCTATGGAAATAGTAATGATACAAGTGTATATTTAAATATATTGAATCACGAAAGGAGAGCGCTGGGCCATCCGGCGCATAGATAAAAGTGAAACTCGTTGAAATGAATGTTAATGATTATCTGGATCTTGTCGCGTCGGACGCACCTGCTCCCGGGGGTGGATCTGCCTCCGCTCTTTGCGGCGCCCAGGGGATCGGCCTGATCTCGATGGTAGCAAAGCTCACCCTAGGAAAGGCTAAGCTCGAGGCTTTCCATCCGGTATGCCGCAAGGTCGCGGAAAAGGCCGACGCCATCGCTTCCGCCCTGACCGGTCAGATCGATATCGATACCGAGGCTTACGGCAGGATCGCATCCGCCTTCAAGCTCCCCAAGGACACCGATGAGAACAAGAAGGCCCGCAGAGCTGCGATAAAGGAGGCTACGGAGTATGCCACTCAGGTCCCCCTCGAGACCATGAGGCTGGCAGTGGAGGGCCTTTTGACCGCCGAAGAGCTCATGGGCAGCTTCAATACTGCCTGTGCCAGCGATGTGGGATGCAGCGTCCTGGGACTTCACGCCTGCGTACAGGGCGCTCATATGAACGTCATGATCAACGCTCCCGGCCTCGATGAGGAAAAGAGCGCTGCATACCTTGCCAAAGCGAAGGAGCTGGCCGAACAGGCAGACGCCCTATGCGCGAAGCTCACAGAAGAGGTCAAGGGACTGCTGTAGGCCTGATATCTGGTGTGACAGGCGTTCATCCTGCCTGTGGTTTGGGATCTCTGGTAATACCCCGCATGGGATTTCCTGTGCGGGTATTTAATTGCCGCAAGACGAAATGCCGGTCAAGACTGAGCCGAGGATCAAAGCATCCGCAAAAAATATGGATCAGATCCAGGTGAGCTGAGGCCGAAACAAGGCAGGTCATTGGGATAAAACTCAATTAAACTGTAATGATTTCGCTTCAGGAAAACATCACTGGATGATGTCGTCCCGAGTTGCTGATCGCGGAGGGACGATACAAACGATTCTTGTCTTTTACAGTCTTTTCTTAGAAGAAAGTCAATAAAGATCGGCGCGATCCCGGGCGTCGATGAACCGTTTCCTTGTGTAAGCTGGTGATCACGCTCAGCATAGGCGTGCAAATATTGAAATAATATATGTATTAATATCTGTCTGTAATATCCGCGTCTCCATGTGCAGTATAATTCATCAATTAAGAAGACGCTGTGCTCATCTTCCATTGACTTTTTCCCTAAAAACAGGCCAAAAGTCAAAACTGGACCGCGTAAAGCCCTCATCCAGTTCCGGACAAGGGCTTTCGATCAATAATCGGGAAATTCATGAAACAGACTTTTGCTTTTATTATGGGCAATCCTACTTGGGCGTCCTTTAGCGCTGCAAAAATTATCGAGTTCTAAAATAAATTTGCAATCGACTGCAAAAACTTGACTTCACATTTTTCTTTTGCTATGCTTTGTGTGCAAGGGAGTGAGTACGATGTCTTATTACCGTGTCTATAAAAAACGCGACCTCTATTTGAATAAACTGATCGCCTTTCAGGACACAGAGCCAGTCAAGGTAGTTACTGGCATACGTCGCTGCGGAAAGTCCAGTCTGCTGAAGCTGATGATCCAACACCTTATGGAGACAGGCGTGGCCAAGGAGCAGATCGTGGAGATGAATTTTGAGTCCCACGAATTTAAGGACATGACTGCGGAAAGTCTTTACCGTCACGTGCAGGGGCTCTCGAAGCCGGGAAAACGTATGTATCTGTTTTTCGATGAGATCCAGCGTGTTCCCGCATGGGAGGAAGCGGTCAATTCCTTCCGTGTGGATCTGGACTGCGATATCTATATCACCGGGTCTAACGCCTATCTGCTCTCATCGGAATATGCCACCTATCTTTCGGGCCGTTGTATCGAGATCAAGATGCTGCCGCTATCTTTTCGGGAGTTTTTGTATTTCCACGGATTTCAGCTCCGGGAGTCGACAAGCGCCCTGGGTGGAACAAAAAAGCAGGCGGTTGATCAAAGCGGTGAACGCTATGAGCTTCGGGAGGTTTTTGATGCCTATCTGCGCGTTGGCGGAATGCCGGGAATTGCCGATGTGGGACTCGATCAAGAGCGGGCTCTGACGCTGCTGGACGGGATCTACTCCACAGTTGTGGTGCGCGACATCCTGGAACGGGAGAAGCGCCGCGGACAACGGCAGATCACCGACCCAGTATTGCTCAGGATAATTATCCTGTTCCTTGCTGACAGCATAGGGAGCACTGTGTCCGCGAACTCGATAGGCAATACGTTGGTGAATGAGGGACTCCTGGATGGAGGCACACGGAAGAATGCTCCCAGTGTCCATACAGTGCAGGCATATGTAGGAGCTCTTCTTGAATCCTACATCTTCTATGAGGTCAAGCGTTTTGATATCAAGGGTAAGGAATACCTGCGCACCCTTGGCAAATACTATATTGCCGACATCGGTCTACGTAATTATCTGCTGGGCTTCCGGGATCGGGATACCGGCCATGTGCTGGAGAATATCGTCTACTTTGAACTCCTGCGCCGCGGCTATGATGTTGCCATTGGCAAGATCGATAATGGTGAGATCGATTTTATCGCGTCTAACACAGAGGAGAAACTGTACATTCAAGTTACAGAGTCGATGAACAACGAGGAGGTGCGCCGGCGTGAACTGGCTCCGCTGCAAAAGGTCCGGGACAACTATGAGAAATTGATCCTGTCCCTTGATCCAGGCTTACAGACCAGTTTCGAAGGCATCAAGTCGAGGGACCTCATCGACTGGTTGATCACTGATCGGTAATAATTGACGCCCTTTGCGCTAAGCTCACAGAAGAGGTCAAGGGACTGCTGTAGAAAGAAAAGCCGCGGCTTTATGAACTGACCCCAAAAGGTTAGACAAAACCGGGCATCGCAATTAAGCAAGTTGAGAGGACTGAACTCTGTATTGGACAGGGCTCAGTCCTTTTAGTTTGCCCTTGATGCGCTGATTGTTGTAATAGT